>Ga0181355_1000461_pt1 | contig 17479 bp, 27 predicted proteins | sample Fa13VDMM15DN_FD_130099 | JGI IMG/M metagenome (GOLD analysis project Ga0181355, IMG submission 130099) | Freshwater viral communities from Lake Michigan, USA - Fa13.VD.MM15.D.N | ecosystem: Environmental > Aquatic > Freshwater > Lake | place: USA: Michigan | collected 2013-09-23 | reverse complement strand
CAGCGTGGTTATTAACCGCAGAGGGAATATACATTACAGACAAAATATAATAATCATGAGTTATACAAGACAACAAATCGAAATGGCCGTTAAAGCAAAGGGCTACAAGTATTTTGAAAACGGTGATTTTAACATTAACATCATCGGTATCCGCAACTCATCTACTGGTAAGAAAGTTACCAATGTATTTGACGATCATTTGACTTTATCCTACAAAGAAGGTGGGGTTTGGAAGTTTTTAATATGGGCAGCGACAACCGATCCCGGCACTAAAGGCGTGAAGGAATTCCACAACGCGGCAGGTGTTGCTCGTTTGGTTCCCGGTCAATATTCTGGTTCTCACCATTTGGGTTTGCACCAAGGTAAGTACGAGGCTCTTAAACAGAAGGCTAACGTAAAAGTTTACCGTGACGCCAATAAAGATATGACTTACGATGAGTCTAAAATCCAAGAAGGGATCTTTGGAATCAACATCCACAAGGCTGGCGCAGATAGTCAGACGGTCGAGAATTGGTCTGAGGGGTGTCAAGTGTTCAAAAAGGCTGCTGATTTTGAAGCGTTTATGGTTATTTGTCGTAAAGCCGCACAGTTGGGTGGAAATTCTTTTACTTATACTTTGATTGAAAGCAAAGACATCGTAACTGAAAAAAGTACTACTGCTTAATTCTGGGGTCTCAGATGGCAACACCACTGGAAGTAATAGCGTCCGAATTACTTAAATCTGCCATCGATGCAGAGAAACTATTCGGTAAAACAAAAGACCAATCCTATAAGGACAAGGCTGTTCGTTTACGCAGAATAGTTGTTAACTTACAAGAGTTAACAATCGGAACCAGTAGTGTTGCCACACTAAATGATTTAACTGATGTAACAATCAGCGCAGTAGCCAATGGGCAAATACTAGTCTACAACTCCACTTCAGGACAATGGGTAAACCAAAACCCTACTGCTGGAACAACTCCTACCCTAGCACAAGTAACCACAGCAGGGAACACCACCACCAATGCGATTACTGTAGGTGGGTTAACTGTTGCTACCAATCTCATCTACACCGATACGGTTGGTGGTAGAGTTGGTATTGGAACGACTGGTCTTTTGCCAGGTACTTTGCTAACAATAAATGGAAGTGTTTCAATTTCGGCAGGTCAAAGTTTAAGATTGGACGCTAGTGCAAACATATATATGGTTGCCGCTTCTACTCAATTTAGATTGTATACTGGATCAATAGCAGCACTATCTATACCGAATACTGGCAACGTATTGATAAACTCTACCACTGATGCAGGATATAAGTTAGATGTTAATGGGACAGCGAGGGTGCAAGGTGCTGTTGTTGCTCAATTAGCATCTCCTACAAGTGATGCTTTCTATACAATTTCTAGTAGTGCTATAGGTTTTTACACATCAAACTCTTATACCAAAGCTCAAAAATTAAATTTAACAAATGCTGTAGGTGTCCCATCTGCTCCAAATAATGTATTGGCAGTTAGTGGGAGTATCACTGCGGCCTCACTACTTGCACAAGGAGTATACTTCAACAACACTTTAGTAGCAGCAGCAAACAATGACGTATTAGTAGGACTAGACATTAATCCTACCTTTACCAATGGTGCGTTTACGGGGGTGACGAAGTTGGGTCTCAGAAGTTATAGTGGGTTTAATTTATATAGTCAAGAAAATGGACACCTTTTATCAGCCGTAAGTACATCAAACATAGATGGAATTCTTCATTTCAGAAGAGTTTCTTCAGATCAAGGACCAGTAAGACTTCAGCTAGGAAAATCTTTTCAATTATTATCTAACGATAGTAGTGGGCTAGTTCAGATGTCATATGGCGTTTATGACTTAAGTATACTTGTAGATGGAACTGAGGCCATGCGTATTCCTTATTCAAGGAACGTACTTATCGGAACTGGTACAGACGCTGGGTATAAACTAGACGTAAATGGTACAGCACGAGTAAGCGGTGCTTTTTCAGCAACTTTAGCAAACACAAGTACGGCAAACGTGGTGTATTATAACACCACTACTGGTTTATTTACTTACGCTACCGCTCCTACCGCAACAGTAACATCCGTAGGAGGCACAGGTACTGTAAGCGGACTAACATTAAGTGGAACTGTAACTTCTTCTGGAAACTTAACTTTAGGTGGAACGCTTGTTGTATTAGCTTCTAACTTTGCTAGCCAAACTGCTAACAGGATATTAGCCTCACCAAACGGAGTAGCAGGTGTACCTACATTTAGAGCCATTGTTGGAGATGACTTCGGTAGCCAAACGGCCGCTAGGGTATTAGCAGCACCGACCGCAGCAGCAGGCGTACCTACGTTTAGAGCTATTGTTGCAGGTGACTTCGGTAGCCAAACGGCTAACAGGGTATTGGCAGCGCCAAATGGAGTAGCAGGTGCACCTACATTTAGAGCCATTGTTGCGGCTGATATACCAACACTAAACCAAAGTACCACGGGGTCAGCGGCTTCATTGACAACTGCTAGAACACTAACTATTGGTAGCACAGGTAAGACTTTTAACGGTACAGCAAACGTATCGTGGAGCCTTGCAGAAATAGGTATTACTGCTTCACCGTGGATTACTAGTGGTACTAATATATACAACAGCAATACAGGTAACGTAGGAATAGGAACAGCCACCCCATCATACCCTTTACACATCTCATCTGGTGCTGCTGCTAACATATTCGGAACAGTACAGTCTACCAATGCAAGTGCAACAGCAGCGTGGGTAGCATTTAACGACTTTAGCGATAACGTGGTTTATCGTGTTTTTGGTTCTGGGGCTACAGGCACTCAGTTTGGCATTCCATTATCACGTTCAGCATCTCTTATGGCAAACTTAGGAGGAAGTGGTAAGTTTTTGCTCGGAACATTCTCCAGTACCGACTTTGTGATGGGTACAAGTGACCAAGAGAGGATGCGTATTATGGCCTCTAATGGAAATGTCATTATTGGATCGACAAGTGATAACGGACATAAATTACAAGTAGAGGGTAACACTAGAATATTTGGTAGTTGTGTTATGACTGATTTGACCCAAACATTAGGTTTACGAACACAAGGGGATCTTGCTGGAGCCGCTGCGAAAGCAATACTAGTTACTAATGCTTTATATTCTGATGTAGATAACATTACTATGGTTGCAGTAGATATTAATCCTAGTTATGCTCTACACGAGGACGGTATTGGTGTAAAATTTGTATCACTGAGGACTAATTCAGGTGGAGAAGTACACCTTGGTGGTTATGTAGGTATAGGAAATACAAATCCAACTGCTAGATTACACGTAACTGGAGATATCAAAGTCACAACCCTAGCCAACGTAACTACAGCCAACGTAGTTTACTATAACTCTTCTACAGGATTATTTACTTATGGAGCAGTTCCTGCGATACCTAGTGGTTTTACAGGGACGTTTACGGTTCCTACAAATCCTCCAGGACAACAAACTTTAGTTATAACTAATGGAATTATAACAAATGTTTTGTAAGTTTGCAACATGATCAAGATACAAGATATAATCGTACCAACTAAAGGGACTGCAAAATACTTCAATATTATTGCATTGAACTTCCCTATGAACCCAACTTCTGTTACTTTTTATTGGCAGATTTTGTCTCAGGTATCTGAGCCCGCAGATCAATCGGACGAGCAGCCAACACTAGTACCTGGCGTATCTTTGATGGACGGAAACTTAACAATGGATCAAACAACTTACAATTCATGGAACAACGATGACACTTATGTCATTGATTGGGCTATCGCACAACTCGGATTTACTAAAATTTAAAACATGATAAACTTCAACAAAAACTTATTGGACCTCGATGGCAAAGAAATCGAAGGAGCAAACATCGGCAAAATCGTAGCCCAAACACTCGTGCAATCTTCAAAGGGAGATGCTTTAAAGTATTGGGGCTGGGCAACTAAAATGAATGCTGGCGAAGAATTAGACTTGGACAAAAGCGACACCGAGACAATTAAAAACTTTATTAAGGAGTCAGAAACTTTGACTATCCTTACCAAAGCACAAGCGTTAGAATGTTTTGAATAACATCGGCTAAGATGAAACTCTCCCTTAGAGCATCAATATCACTGGGTGTGGCCATTCTGATAATGATGGTGTTCTTTGGGGTACAGAGTGCTGTTGTATTTGGATATTTTGAACCAACCTTATTAGTTATAGAGTTCGGGTATGGATGTATCATTGCGTTCATACCCCTTTTCTTTTTTGCACTGATTGAGTTTGTGCGCAAAGCGAAGTACAAATCGCAGTCTGTTGACGATACATTGAAGGCGATCAACATATCAAACGCGTTAGTGGAGTTGGATTTGGAAGGCAATATTCTGAGTGCCAACAAAGTGTTTTGCTCCATTATGGGGTATTCGGCCTCAGAACTTAAAACAATCAAGCACCGGCAACTAAGTGAGCCGATGACAGACGATGAATACCGAAACTTCTGGCGCAACCTGAAACTAGGAAGATCAAACACAGGGGAATTCAAAAAAATCAGCAAGAGCGGAGAAATCGTTTGGATATACGGTAACTACAACCCAATCAAAGATCCCTACGGTGAGGTGTATCGCGTGATTAAGATTGCTTCGGACATCACCGACAAAAAGAAAATTGAAGCGGAGATCGCCAAAAAGAACAGTTACTTGGAGCATGCCGCCAAGATTCTACGTCACGACATGCATTCTGGAATCAACACCTACATCCCAAGGGGGTTATCGTCGTTGAAGCGTCGTTTGACAGACGACCAAGTGAAAGAGTTGCGTATTGAAGGTCCGTTAAAACTTATCGAAGAGGGATTAACTCATACTCAAAAGGTTTACAAGGGCGTTAAAGAATTCACAAATTTGGTTAAGAAAGATGCACAACTGGAGAAGACAGAGTGCAACTTGAAGGATATTTTGCAGTCTTATCTGTCATCTACTTCCTATGAAAAGCAAGTAGTTATAGATGAGATGCCCATTAAATTGGTCAATGAAAGTTTATTCTGCACTGCCGTGGATAACTTGATTCGAAACGGCCTAAAATATAACGATTCGCCAACAAAGATCGTTCGTATCTTTGTGGATAACGGTTATTTTGTGATACAGGACAATGGTCGAGGCATGTCACAGCAAGATTTTGCGCTGTGGTCTCAGCCCTACACCCGAAAAGAAGGACAGGAAGAAGCAGGATCGGGTTTAGGACTTAACATCTGTACTGCAATCATGGAAGAACATGGCTTCAAGATAGAAGTTGAAAAGTTAGAAATAGGCACAAAAATAAAATTAAAGATATGATCGATTCTATATTACTGGTTGACGACGAGGACTTGTTCCATTTGGTGTTTGAAGATTCATGTTCATTATTGGACATCACGCTTTCTCTTCAAAGTTTAACTTCATCTGACGAGGCAGACCGCTTATTCAAGAAGTGGTTCAACGAAGGCCCGGTAGATGAGAGACCCGAGTGTGTATTTGTCGACCTCAATATCATCGGTTCATCTTTTGACGGAATTGAGTTAATCAGAAAGATCAATACAGAGTACGGCAATGGTGTGGTGATAGGAATCATCTCTTCTTCTGACGACAAGCAGGAGATTGAAAAGGCGAAGAAGGTGGGGGCTCAGTTCTGGATCATCAAGTCAGACGAAATCGAACCCCGTCTAGAGGCATTCCGTAAGGACTACGAAGGTTATAAAGACAAGACTGCTCCATTCAAAGTGTATAAGTGATATCATTCAGCAAGGATACCTGCAATGAACTGATAGCGTTATACAGAACCAAAAAGATATCGCTAGAGGGTAACATCTTAAAAGTCATTAAGGGTGGGGATCCTGAGTTCTTAAAGTACGTCGAGGACGCCAAGCAGAGGGATAACGACACTAGGCGAAAGCGCTTAGAGATCACCAAGCAGGTTCAACAGCAGAACAGAGAGTTAGTTGAGAGCCAGGTTGACAGGGACAAACTGATGGCAGAATTACAGGTGGCGCTGTCAGATGCTGAAAAACTAAAAGACGCCGCGGTAGAGGATCTAGAGACACATCAAAAAAGAACACAGTTCGAATTGGTAGGCTTGATTGTTAAAGTTGCATTAGGTATTATCGGTACTGTTGCATTTCTCACATCTATTTTATACTTTTACGTCATATCTAAAGGGTTGGATGCCAAGATCATAGAGAGCACTTGGTCGAACCTTTTTGGTATATTGCTAACGAATTCATTTTCTATAATAGGAACAATCATGGGAGTTAAATACGCATCGGGTGAAAAGGGGTGATCAAGAGTGGATGGACAGCATGAATCACATCTGCGACAGCCTCGCGGAAATGATGCATCAGAACTTTCTTAAGGACATGAACAAGGTCGATGATGCAAACGCTTTGCGATCGTCAACTGTAGAACCTTTGGATACGGATGCTAACTGGTACATGAATGCTCAGAGTTACGTGGTACCAGCATTTTTTGTTATTATGCTTACGTTATTTATATTTGGCGCGATGACTTTATTTGATACTCGCAAGGCAAGTAAGAATAAGCATAAGTTAAAAGTTTTGGATTTTTTGGATGATGAAGATCAATCAAAATAGAAATTATTTATATTTGTATTATGGATGAAATAGTTCTACCGCCATTCCCACCTACTGAATAATGACTGCTCCAAAGATAAAACCCAACGCGTTGCCGGTTTCGTTTGAACAATTCAAAAAGAACCCGATTGCTGCTGTAGCATTTTGTATGTTAGTTGCTGTTTCGTATTTGTACTACGATGTAAAGACCAGTTATTCAGCACAGATTGATAATGCGAATGCAAAGATCACAGCATTGGAAATAAAGGTAGACAGGATGAGTTCAGCATTAAAGAAATCTGACTCCGCCCTCGCTGCCGCCATTACTGAATTGAGAATCATCAATACGGTCAAAAAATTATGAAACACGTACTAATTATATTCTGCGCCTTATTTTTGATGGGAGAATTGATTTTCCCGGTAAAGGCTTTAAACTCTCCCAATGTCGATGAGATTGAGGAGATGTTGAAAAATGTCGAGAGCAACATGAAAATGGCCTCTGAAGTTACATCTGTCGCTAAAAAGCAAGGGGAGAAATTGGTAGAAACAAAAGTTGTAGAAAAGGCAGAGTTAAAAGAAGCGGTAGTAAACGCTGAGGCTAAAGTAGAAATCATGGAAAAAAAGAACGAAGTTTTCGTACAGCGCATGGTGGAAATTGGCTTAGATACAACTACTGCCCCGGCAGAAGAGGCCAAGTTAGCGGGACCGCTCTATGATGATTGGTTAGCGTACAGAAAGAATGGTGGACAATCAGATTTCGAGTACTACCTTTTGTACAAAAAATAATTTGTAAATTGAATTCAAAGTTATATTTTTGATATATGAAAAAATTAATTGGATTTATTAGCGGAATGTTTACTGACGAAAAGGGTAAACCATCGTCTAAAAGATTCGTAGGAATCGTTGCTGGTTTGATGTTGTGCGTCACCATGTATGAAAACTCATTTACTGAAGCTCACTTTGCTCCTGCTGAATCATTGGTAAACGCTGTTGCTGCTTTGGCATTCGGTTGTTTGGGTTTGGCTAGTGCTGACAAATTCTTCGGTAAGAAGTCTGATGGCGAAGGATAATCCCATACCGAAGACTACAAAAGGCAAAAGTGCCAACTACCTTCCTACAAAAAAGGGGGCTGGTATGACGGCAAAGGGCGTAGCAGCCTATAAAAAAGCAAATCCTGGCTCTAAATTAAAAACAGCAGTGACTGGCGAGGTAAAGGCAGGGAGTAAAGATGCAAAAAGACGCAAGTCTTATTGTGCTCGTAGTGCAGGGCAGATGAAAGATTTTCCCAAGGCGGCCTCAGATCCTAATTCAAGACTGAGACAGGCCCGTAAAAGATGGAAGTGTTAATATGTTTAATTGTAATTTTGTAGCTAAGAAGCTAGAGCAAAACAATAAAAAAACCAAACCAATAGGTAAGGTAAAAGTATCAAAAAACAAACCAAAGAAATGAAACCTATAAAATCTATGATGAAAAGTACCACTAAAGTTACTGCATCAAAAACAACAAAACCCCCAGTAAATGTAGCGAAGACACAAAAGAAAATTGATAAACTTATGAGCAAACCAAAATCAAAAACTAAGGTAGGTAATGCAGTAAGAACAATTAGAACTATGTCACTACGCAGTAAGATAGAAAAATAACTTACAAAGTATGAAAAAGGCCGCAAAAAAACAACCTAAACCAAAGCCATATGTAGGACCTGTGTGGAAGGCCCCAAGTCGTATTACATCTGGCAGTAAAATAAGTCCTAGTAGAAATAATCCAAAAAATTCAATAGAGGTTAATCCAGACGGAACTAGAACGAAATGGGGGCCATATAAAAGAGTAAACGATTCACTTGTAATAGCTAGCGGTGAACGAATTAGTCCAATAAAACGACCAGCACCAAAACCAAAACCAGTTAAAGACACCGTAACAAGTTACACAAATCACGGTCCAATTGGAACATTCGATAGGGGAAACTACGTTGAAAAAGTTAAACCTATTTCACAAAATCCCAATTCTAAAGTAAATAAGGCTAAAGTTAAAGGGACAAAGTCTACAGTAAAAACCAAACCAAAAAAGAAATGAAAAAAGTTATAAAGAAAGCCGCTGCTAAGAAGATTTCTGAGTACGGAGGAATGGAAAAGTATGCTTCTAAACCCGCTATGAAAAAGCACGAGAAAGTCGAAGGCAAAAAGGTTGAGAAGAAAGAAAAAATGATGTCTAAGCCTAGTCCTAAACGAGTTGTAGTTAAAACTAAAGGCATTGTTTCTCGTGAAGTTGACGGTAAACCTATGTTGACTAAAGAAAAAACAAAGACCGTCACTAAAGGTGGTCTAGTTAAGAAAACCGTAGTTAAAGGTAAAGGGATGCCTGGAAGTGTTATTGGTAAATACAGAGAAGTTAAAAGATTTAAATAAAAAGTAATGGCTATCAAGAAACCAATTATCGGAGCAAAGAAAAAAGCCGCTAAGGCTAGAATGGCCGATGTAAAAAAAATCCCATCTAGGGGTTTAGCGCCTACTGACAAATCAGTAGCAAGAAAAAATGCTGCTACTCAAGCAAGTAAAATAAAGCCAAAAGGCATATCTGCAAAACCATTTACTGAATTTCCAGATAGTCACTTCGGAGCAGTTCCAACAAGTATGTCTGGCGAAGGAATGGATCAATATACTAGGCATATGCAAGTACATGGTAATCAAATTCAGAAAGGCGTTGATAAAATTAACATGAAAAAAAGAATGTCTCCTATCGAAAGAGATATTAAAAAGCAAGCCATAATGAAAGAGTATCAGTCTGGTTCTGCTAAATCAACCAAGGCTGCTCCAAAAAAGCCAATGACTAAAGCAAAAAGCAAAAGCATGCCCGTTAAGAAATCAACGGCTAAATCAACAAAGTAATGGCTATCAAGAAAGCACAACCAAAGCCAGTAAAGAATACGGGATCAAGTATGTTCGACTATCAAAATATTTATAGCGGAGATCCTAAGAAACACCCAGGGGTTGCAAAAGCAAAGGCGGATAAAGTAAAAGCAGCCGCTGCAATTGCGGTTTACAAAAAGAAATCCGATGCGGCAAAAGTGAAAGCGATTACCGTAGCAAAAGTTAAGAAGAAAAAGTAATGCCACTCGGGAAAAATGTTTCACAAAACGTCAGAGAACTGATGAAAAAGAACAAGGCTTATGCAAAACCTGGAGGTAAAAATCCAAGGAGCAAAAAACAAGTTCTCGCTATAGCAATAAGTGCTTCTAAAAGACCAAAGAAAAAGTAATGGCAGGCAAGGCGAAACCCTCAAAAGAGTTAGCGAAGTGGAAACCAAAAGCCAAGCGTAGTCGCCCGGGTGTGGTTTCTAAAAAGAAAAACAGCAAACTCAAGTCAAGTAAAAACTATCGTAAAGCATATAAAGGACAAGGATGAAAGACGCTTGCTACACCAAAGTCAAAGCAAGATATGCTGTATTCCCTTCTGCAAGGGCATCTCAAGCGATTGCCAAGTGTAGAAAATCATCTGGTACCGTACGAAAAACAAAGGCTGGTTCAGATTTAAAAAGATGGGGAGCAGAAAAATGGGTAGATACCAAGAGCGGAAAAGCCTGCGGAGCAGGTGGATCTAATGAGTATTGCCGCCCCTCTAAAAGAGTATCAGCAAAAACACCGGTTACAAAGTCTGAACTAAGTCCAGCGAAACTTGCAGCAAAGAAAACTGAAAAGTCAAGGGTTGGAATGGGAAAAAGAGTTACTAATGTAAAGAAAAAATGACGCAAGGGTTTTTATTTGGAGTGATTTTCTGTATAGTTCTATGGCTATTGGGCTATGCCGTTGCCAGTTATAAGCACAAATCATGAAGTTTCTTACACCAATTTTACTGGCGATCTTAATTGGTTTGCTGGGGTATCAGATGTTCTTTCAGAAGGAGCCAGATACTAAAAGTGAAATCCTACATTATTTGGATTCAATTGAAAAGCACAACGAAGTCGTATTCAGCAAAATAGATTCATTAGACCGGCTGAAGCACGAGGAATACAAAGTCTACGAACAACTCAATTTAAAATATGACACAATTCAAATTGCTATTGACACTATGCCTGACATTGATGGCACAAAATATCTACTCACAATCAGTAGACAGCTTACCCTTAAAGGAGTTGAATAATGAATTTCTCAAAGGAATAAAGGCTCGAGAGAGAGTGGTAAGTCTGAAGACCATCATTCTATTAGACAGTCAGCAATTGAGTTTGTACAAGGACACAATCGTTCCAAATTACAAAAAGGCACTGGACACCTGCAAGTACGAGATCGTTCGTTTAAACGGGGTCATTGATCGCAAGGATCAGGCAATGAAGTTTTACAAGTACGGGTTTATTGGAACCACAGTACTTTTTATTTTAAAGTTAATTATTTGAGATGAGTTTTGAAGAAAAGGTAAATCCCGCTTATTACAAGAACGGGAAGGTAGAGTGCATTGATGCGATCGAGGCGGCTACAATTAACAAAACAGGCTTAGAAGCCTATTGCACAGGCAATATTATTAAGTATCTTTGGAGATGCGAGGAAAAGAATGGTTTAGAAGACATTGCTAAAGCCAAGTGGTATTTGGATAAACTATACGATCAGATGAATAAAAATGAATAACTTAGAATCACTATTTAAAAAACTAGAGGAGTTAGTTGCGTGGCATGATTACTACAACCAACAGCAAAATCCTATTGAAGCAAACAAAGTTCAAAAACAAATTGAACAGTTAAAGAAAACAATTACTGAAATAAAAAATGGACAAACTAAAAGCGTTTCTCAAAAAGGTCAACATAACTGAGGACGAAGCAATTGAACGCATTCAAGTTCAGATGTTTGACCCAGCCAAAGATTTCTATGGAACTTTGGTATCCGCATCCCGTCAGTTGATGGATGCAGTCAAAAGCAAAGAGATTGATTTAGATGACCCTTATTACAAGGCTTTATTCCAGTTGTTACAGGCAGGCGATAAAATCAATAAGAGTCTGAAACTCGCCCAACTAGAGGCATATCCTTCCGAGGAAGTAGTCGATAGCGAAGTATCGTTTATCGATCGCATGGCAGGTAAGAAAAAATAATGGAAATCCTAACTAAACAGAAGAGTTCGAAGTTCGTCTACGAGGATTGGGCGGCTAAACACCTCATTAACCCCAACGCCACTCGTAAGGAAAAGGATATCTGGTGGAACACTGAGATGGAATTCTGGCGCACCGGCCGATTTGGATTGACGGGTGCTCAGTACTTCTTTCTAAGTCAGGCTACAATCAAGGAAGCCACGGGTCTCAGAATCAAACCTATCTGGCGTGACTTGGACGATTTGATCTACCAATCTTACGACGAAGCCCGAAATACATATTGGGATTTGATGGTTACCAAACGACGTGAGGCAGGTTTGTCTCTGACCTTTGGTGGCGTGATTCCTGTTTGGATATCATTGACGAATCCCGGATCTACTTCTCTGCTCACCTCCGCGGATAAAACGCGACTCGAGGAAATGTTTAAAGACAAGACTCGTGTAATCTATGATGGCTTGGACGATTACATCCGGCCTTCGGTTATTAGTACACGTCAGAGCGGTTACCTACATATGGGTCAGTTGGATCAAAAGACAGGAGCAATCTCTGGACTTGACTCAAAGATTATTACCCGTGACACGGTGGACAGCCCTCAGTCATTGGAAGCGTTTCGTGCGATGCATATCTTTTTGGATGAGTTCTTTCTTCATCCTAAGGCAGATGTAGTGTATCGTTCGGCACAGGCGTCAACAAAGAAAGGTTTCATGAAGGTGGCTCCTATTGTTATGGGAGGAAGTGCCGGGGAATCTTCGGTGATAGGTCAGAAGAAGGGGGCAGAACTTTGGAGGAATGCGGAAACGATCAAGATGCTTACAGTTTTCTTGCCGGGATGGATGGGTATTACGGCGGCGCCAGAACTTGATGCAAGAGGTAAGGAAACAGGAAAGATAATTAACTTCTGTCCTAATGGATGGAGTGATGAAAAGATTGCTACTGAGTGGATTCTGAGAACCCGCGACAACTTAAATAAACTTGAGGATAAGAGTTTCTTGGATTCTTTTATCAAACAGTATCCATTGGATATCCAGGAAGTATTTAGTGCCAATGCAAAGGGTGCTTTACCTGCTGATGTGATGGCTAAATTAAACGAGCAAGAAAGGATTATTCTCGGAAGCCCCCCGCCAATAGAAAAGTGTAACCTGTCGCGCGATGTAAATGAAAAGTTGCAGGTGAGCCCAGTACAAAACGGCAAGATTCTGATTCTGGAACGCTTCAACCCGCTTCACAAATACATTTGTGGCATGGATCCTATTCCATTTGTCTCGTCGAAGTTGAATGATGGATCTGACAATTGTATCGTGGTGAAGAATTTAGACACCAACCGCTACGTTGCTATTTACAAAGAGCGCGCTCTGGACCCAGATATCATCATGCACAACAACATCTTGCTTCAAGATTATTATGGCAAGGCAAAGGTGATGATTGAAGTAAACCGAGGAGGTGTAATCCTCGACCACTATAAACAGCGTAACAGACTCGATCTCTTAGCACAACGACCATCGCTACTCGGAAAGGTTTTCGTTAGCGGAGAACGCTCCTTTGGATGGTATAAGAACGATCATACAGGAGAGAGAGCCAACTCATACATCATCGATTACTTGAGAAAGTACTGGGACTCAGTTTATTTTATGGAAATCATTGAAGAGGCTAAACTTTACCTAGTAGACAACACGGATATCGTGGATGCTATGGTCTCAGCAGAAATTTACCACCGACAGATCATCGAAAAAGGTAAACGGGATACTGGGCCCGAGTTAGAGGTCAAGAAAATCCCGTTCATTGAGATGGTAGACGGCCGAGCCGTTAGGGTGTGGAAAGAGATTCGTGTGGAACGACGGTAACAAGGATGTCTTCTTTCACCTTCTCGTAGACTTTGGCATAGTGCTTTGAAGAGTGCATGAAATTTTCATGTTGCTTTACCGAATGAATCACTGTGCTGTGGTCTTTGCGGAAGATCGTTCCAATCTTTTCGTAGGTGTAGTGTAGTTCGTGCCTCATATAATACATGACCTGCCTTCGGCAATCTACAAACTCTTCCTTTCTTCTGTTGCCACAGAAATCCAATATGGAAATCGTGTGTACTATGCACGCACAATCAATGACCTGCCTATCGATAGTCTTCAGCACGTTGTAGACGATGATCATGCTCGGTCGTTGGGCTTTGGTAGTGATAGGATTCAGCGTACGATTTTTATACTTTAGGTAAGAGGCATTTCTATTGATCGCGCGAATGATGCGATTCGTTTCTAAGGAGTCGAGTTCCAGTTGGTGAACTACTAACTCCAATATCTCAGCGGTAAATTCTGCTACGGTAGGCATTTAAAATAAGGTTAATTGTTTGGGTTCGATTTCATCAATGATTTTGTAGCATTCCCGAAAGTAAAATTCGTAATGCAGATTGTAATCTTCGAACTTGGGTACGCTAAAGTACCGGTTGAACAAGACAGTTTTTTGGTTGGCTAGAAGGTGGTGTACTCGTCCGTCTTCGCATACTTTGAACGAAGTGCCCCCGTCTTTCGTTGTCGAGTAAAACCGAAGAACTTTTCCGTGATTCTCCGTAATAACTGTGTTTTCCTTCGAGTAGTTGTACTCGGCATGCCAGCCTTTAGTCGCTTTATATCTTCCACAAAAATCATATATGTTGGTGTTTTGTTTTACAGTTGTTTCTATTGGTATGTTGTTTAAAAAGTATTGTTCTAATGCTTTGGGTACTACTAAAAATGAATTGTCTTTGTGAAAGTCTTTTACCGTTTCAAAGATACCCTTTCGTTTGATTTCTCCACTCATCGAAACGGCTAAATAATTATTTACGTTAAAAATAACCATCTTTTTGTAGTCGCTGCTCTCAAGAATTAAGCCAGTGAGTTTCATGAATCTGTTATTGATGGCTTCCAGAGTCTTTACGCTTGATCGATTGCATCGTATGGTGATACCATCGGTGTTGATTTGTAGGATTTCAATGTCTGGCACCCCATCCGCATACCACTCAGCAAGCATCGCCAGAGTCAACTGACCATTTAAGGTGATGCTGTAGAAATAATACCGGTCAAAGAAGGCACTCGTTGATTCTCCTGTCTTTCCGAACACCCCGTTCAAACTGAGTTTAAAGCCGGCATCCTTTACTTTGTCTTTCTTTCTTTGAGCCTCGACCCTTTCATCGAATAACTTGCGATATACATTGATGAATACATCTTTGGGGATGTGCTTGGGGTGTAAGCCGTTTTGAATGGCGAGGTTAGGATAGTAGGATTTCACATCATAGTCGATGATGATTTTCTCATCGTCAGAGTCATAGACCCCGGGCGTAATGCATCCGTGAATTCCACCTACGCCAAAGTCGTAACGAAAGCCCCGGTAGGTGACGTTGTATTTCAGTTTGTTGTTATCGTTGACCACCGTCCACCGCACCTTCTTCAGCAGATCGTTCAACTCATCGCTGTTAAATTTGACATAGGGCAGAATGCATTTGTTCAAATCGACTTCCTTGTCAAACTTGATTTTAGACTTCAGATCATTGCGACTCACACCGCTTTCCTTCTTGATGTACTGAAGAAATATCTCCTCCCCAATGGTGATGTCTGGGAAGTTGATCATGTTCTTTTTATACACCCGGCTTAACTCTTTGCGGAATTCTATCTTGTCAAGGTTCAGTTCATAGAATGCCTTGGTAGAGAGAACGTCGTTGCGGTTGTACTTAATGACTTCGTCAATCAAAGAATTGGGTACAGGCTCATTAAATTTCAAAGGCATGTCTTGTACATTCTCCCAATAGATACTACACTGTAGGGCTTTTAATGACGTGCTACGAGCCTTGTTATTGTAGTGATTGATCAGAAACAAGTCAATCTCATACTTTCCCTGGAACTTTTCCTTCTTTTCGTTTTGAATGTAGACTTGAACTTGATTGTAAAGCGAATTCAGCAACTGCTCGGGGCTCAGTTTTTGAAATAACGAGTAATTATTCATCACCATTTCAAGCACCGGGGCATCAAAGTATAAATTATTGAATCCAATTCGTAGTTTAGGCAGACAGTTGTAGTGAATCATTGCTTCCAAATCGTTGCGCGACTCGTGAATCACGAACAGTTTTTCTTCTCCTGTCTCGATGTCAATATCCATGTAACAGAAGAAGTTCGGAAATATCTCAATGTCATAGACTACTGTCTTCATCTTTCAGTTTGATTAGATAGTCAAAGAAGTACATGCCATTTTCTATCAAGTAGTAACTGTGAATGTTGTGAGAACGTCGCCAGTTACGACTGTAGATTAGAAATTTACAATCATTCATTGTCAGAATAAAGTGGTTGGGGTGCAGAGAACATTCCAAATTCTTAAGGGCTTTTGCTGCACTTTGCATTCGGATGTAGGTGTTGGGGTTGACATTGATATATTCAACGTCTATTTTCCTTCTAGAAATGTATCTGAGAGAACTGATCAAAGAGGTTGTTGGTGTCATTGTAGTCGATTTCGTTTGTCCATATTTCAGTTTGTTCCTTGTATCTACCGCTGGGCAGATCAAAGTCCATTGTTACGTTACCTACTTTACCCATAAAGTAGTGTTTGATTTTCTGTACGTGTATTTCTACAAGGCCAGTTTGGTATTGCCGGTGCACCACAAAACCGTTGTCACATACGTTAAAGAAGTGGTGGGAGCCAGAAATATCATAGAGACGAGGTACATCGTACTCGTTTGTCTGCGTATTCTTACCCATCTTGCGCGGGTGGGCTATCAAAACGATTAACACATCGTTGGTCAGAGCAAACTTTTTCATTTTGACGAGCATCTTACCGATCTTTTCGTTCATGATTTCTTCCTTTGAATCACTTTCGATATAGTTGAATGGGTCAAAGACTATGCAGTCGACTCCGCGCTGGCGTATCAGATTCTTAGCGATACGTAGAAGGTTGTCAATTTTGTAATCATCAAGGTTGTTGGTGTCATAGAAATAAAACTTACTGTTTATTATTTCCAAGGCTCTTTCAAATAACTCTTTGGTCATTCGGTTATTGCCATGCACGGGTTTACCTGCGATCTGTTCTGCCATACGAATCGATTTTAGTTTGTTATCGTTTTCTGGGCTGAACATTCCAAACTTCCAGTTCTTACGACAGGCCAATCGGATACAAACTTGGTCTACAAACGTACTTTTCCCACTACCGGGAATGCCCGAGGCCACTACGAACTGTCCGCGCTTCCACGAAATCAGTTGGTCAAGTTCCAGATAATCCAAATTGTCTCCTTTGGGATAGCCATTCTCGTAGATAAAGTTTAATTCTTTGTAGTAATCCTCGACACTACTGATCTCGGGGATAGGTAATGGCTTTGCTTTGTCTTTGATATCGATCAAGGCTTGCTTGCCTTCGGCGATCAGAGTATCGTTGGCGTCCTTGTGCTTTCCAAAGTCAATAATAAATACGTTGCTAGGCTCAAACCTTCGAGATAAATCGTCAGATAACTTTTTGCCGGGAGCATCGTTGTCCGTTGCAATGTAAATCAGTTTGTCTTGAAAGTACGAATAGGTGTTATCGAGCCATTCAAGATTATTATTACCTGCGTTGGCACCTGCTGGACAACTGATGGCGTAAGGAAAGCCACACTCAAACCATACCATTGCTTCTTCTTCGCCTTCGCAGATGATGACGGTGTCAGAATCTTTGATGCCGTTTAAGTTGTAAGGGATCTTTTTGGCGCCAGATACCATCTTGAACATCTTTTCTCTAGTCTTAAACTTGATGTTTACAAGTTCATAGCCTTCGAAGTAGTTAAAACAAATGGTCTTGTGGGGTTTGTTATCCTGTGGCATCGTTTCGATGCTCTGAGTGACCTTAAAATGCTT
>Ga0181355_1000458_pt1 | contig 17511 bp, 26 predicted proteins | sample Fa13VDMM15DN_FD_130099 | JGI IMG/M metagenome (GOLD analysis project Ga0181355, IMG submission 130099) | Freshwater viral communities from Lake Michigan, USA - Fa13.VD.MM15.D.N | ecosystem: Environmental > Aquatic > Freshwater > Lake | place: USA: Michigan | collected 2013-09-23 | reverse complement strand
GGAAATCTCCGCCTATTTATACAAACGCCAAGCCACAAGCCCCATCACGCAATCATGACTCATTCTCATTCAACACACAGCCTGATATTAAATCCGCTTCCGCCAAGCCTCATCCGCTTCCGACCCGACGGGAACAAGCCACACAAGCCACATTTAATATACGAGCCCCGTTTCACAAGCGCCTCATTCCTATATAAGAACTCACCAAAAACCATACTCCCAAATGAATCAAATGCGCCACGATCTCGCCACTGACGGCTATGCTATTGTACCTTGCTTTGACCAAGCCACTGCCGCAGCCTATCTACAAGAGTTCAAAGAGTGGCGGTCTATTGTTCAGCCACCAGTGCCACCACACGGTGTACTAAAGCATTACAAAGTTGGACACTTGGCAGTTTCTTGGAAAATCAGAGTGGACAATAGGGTTACTACGCCATTCAAAACCATCTTGGGTACATCTGATCTAGTCGCGTCTTTTGACGGTTGGGGGTATCAGCCACAGGGTCTTAAACGCCGCAATACGTCATGGTTTCATATTGATCAGGAGCCTAATGATCTCAGTTTCAAATGCGTCCAGGGTCTAGTGGCTTTGACATCCAACACAAACGCGTCCTTCCAATGCATACCAGGTAGCCACACTCTTGTGAAACGTTACTTCCAAGGACGCCCCCCAAAGTACCCTGGTAAAAGATGGCAACGCGTGGACTTGAGCGAATTCAACAGAATTTGTGAAACCGATCTTGGGGCTGAAACAGTGGCGCTAAATGCGGGGGACTTACTCTTGTGGGACTCTAGGCTCATCCATCAGAACGCGTACGCCGCAGATGAAGAACGCGCCGTTTGCTATGTTTCATATCGAAGTCGCCAGGGTCTCAGCCCAGCACAGCGCAGTAAAAGACTTAGAGCATTTCAGGATCAAAGAATGACGTCACATTGGGCTTATCCAGTTGAACTAAACGCCACACAGCCACAAGTGTGGGGTGACGCCACAAAGCTAATTAATTATGAAACACTGCCACCTATTGAGTACCCTCCAGAATTACTTAGTCAAATAAAGCAATTTTTATGAAAAATTTCACAAGTCTAAACCCTGGTAAACGCGACCCTGGTAAACAAGCCACAAGCCACAAGCCACAAGCCACAAGCCACACGACGCGTAATGAAACTCCGACGTGACTCAGACGCGAAACTCCGACATCACAAGGCCAATTAATCGCCAGCCACACATCTATAAAACCCGCAGCAAATCTTTCCAAAACAAAAATGACAACTGATCTTCCATACTTTACTCTCGACAAAAAGACCCAAGATGCAATCACTGCTTACAAGAACGGAAACACTGATCAACCAATGGCGTTTGTAAACGGCCGCGACATTTCCAACAAACCATTCAAACTCAGCTATGAATTTGAAGCTCTTGGTGATATCATGGTTGGTGAATATGGGCACTCTATCCTAGTCCGATTCACAGATCCAAATGATCATGAAGAATTCCAAAAGATTGAAGAACTTGCATCATCAACCCTCCCTGATGGAATTACATTTAAAGAATCACTTCGTGAAGACAAGATGTTTATCAAACTCCAAACAAAAGATGATAAATACAAGGCTACTTTCAATCCCCCAATTAATCCAACCTCATTAGACAAGTCAACAATCCATCAAGGAGCTCTCCTTGACATAACCTTCCAACCAAACATGTGGATCAACTTTAACAATCAAGCTGGAGGTATCTTTCTCAACATTGCTCAAATTACTATTGATGGTGGTAAAAAGAAACCTATTCGTAGAAGATAATAAAATATTTATCTAATATCTTTAAACATAAAACTACAACTAGGGTTACAACTAGGGTTACAACTAGGGTTACAACTAGGGTTACAACTAGGGTTACAACTAGGGCTTAAAATATTTATTCATCTCTTAACTCATCAACTCTCTTTTGCTTGTTACTCCAAATCTCTCTCACACCCATAATATCAACTCTATATACTTCAGGTTCAGCCTCAGGTACTTTACCTTCACCAGGTAAACATTTCTCAATATCTTCCTTTAACCTCTGCTCCAAATTCAAAGGCCCATGTTCACCCTCCATATTCAAATGGGTCCACAATCGTTGCAAAAACAAATGGTCATTGGAACAAACACCCCAAGAAGTACAAACATACAAAGCAGTAAAGAACGGTAGGAAACCTCTCTTTGAGAAATTTCTAATTACAGCAGTATATGGTCTATCAGTATACGGCTTGTCAACTTGGAACAACGCTCTATCAATCTCTTCATCAATAACATATTTAAATCGGTACTCTGGAGTCACATCTTCAGTCTTTGGTTCTATTTGTTTAGACAAGGTAATTTTCTCTGGACACTCTACAGGTTTAGGAACCAACTTTCCCATAAACTCATTTAATTCATAATCATCTTCTCCTTCAAAAATACTTTTAACCCATTTCAAAACAGTCTTCCAGTCTTGTCTACTAACTTTACAATCACCATCAAAACTCAACAAGAAATTCGGAGTAATATGATCAACAACATCCAAATCAAACATCAACCATTCTCCATCTTCTAATCCGAAAAACTTACAGTTCGCCCCTTTGTATTTGTACTTTTGCTGGCTTGGGGTTTTGTTTTCTCCATCAACGAATATCGGATAATACTTTTTGAGAGTCGAACTAACATGCAGAGTAGTGAGTTTATTCGATTCATTAGCCAAGACTGTAAAGAATGGTGCCATTAGGGAAAGAACTGGAGAGACTGCTTTTATATTAAAATCAAAATGTATGTTATTTCTCTACAAAAAGCACTTGATCAAAGTTCTTCATCATTCTTAATCTCTTGGGTTTTTGATAATTAATAAATAAAAAATCATGATCACCATTGACAGCATATTGGTAAGCTTCCATCCAATCATTACGTTTCATGTACAAACTATTCTCTTCAAATATAACTTCTAATTCTTTATCATTCGGAATTTCAAATACCACCAAACAAGAGAAATTAGTTCGCACAGTTTTTGGGATCTCTTTATAAGCCTGACTAACCATTAATATACTTGCACTATAATGTCGATGATTCGTATTCAACATTTTAAAAGGATTTTCCTTCTTCATGCTAAACAATGTACTCCCAACCAAATCATCAAATATAATCAACACTCTAATTAAATAATCTTACCTGTTCGCTAAATGTTTACTCTTTCCACACTTCTTCAACAACCGGACCATCTGGAGCTGTTCTTGCATAATCTCAGATAATGTATCATCATCATACTGAGCATAGAAACACTTTTCAGGAATCTTTTTATCCAACAAAGGATTTGGATTTACTAGACCTTGCAGAGGAAGTCCACTTTTAGGTTTATGAACAACCGCATTATCATCCTCTTCTTCTTCCAAACTCTTTAACCATTTCTTTAAAGGTACATTATCAGTTAGCAAATCTTGTTCTTTGACATAATCCCACTTTTCATCACTTGCAACTGTAGGACTAAAGATCAAAATAGAATGAAAGTACCCCTTGTAAAAATTCAACAAGTTTGCAATCAAAGTTGTCTTTCCACTCCCCTTTGGGGCTATAATTCCCATTGTAAATTCATGCTTTGGCAAGACATCATTCTTTGGTGGTGGATGGATATATCCTCTTGGAACCGGAATTGCTTCAACTGTCAATCTCATTTATTAATTAAAGCATACAAATTAACGCTTATTGAAAATCATTGAATACATTCTATTCACTACATTAACAAAACATTACTATGATTATCCAGCTCGCTTGTAACTCTGTCCCTCGTCAAACCATTATCCCAACTCTTTTGCGCTTGCTCTTGGGCTTCTTGTTTAATTTGCTTGGCTGGAACTTTTTCAGTCTTTAGCATTGCTTCTTCCTTTTTAACACTTTGAACGTATTTCTGAAACCAAGCTGGAGGACTGTTATCAGCCTTTGGCTTTCGAACTCTTTTAGGTTTTACAACAGGCTCAACTTCCTGTACAGGTGCTTCTACAGGAGCTACAGCTACAGCTACAGGTACAGCTACAGGTACAGGTACAGGTTCTTCTACAACTTCAGGTTCTACAACTTCAGGTTCTACAAGTGCTTCAACTTTCTTTTTTACAACTCTCTTTTTCTTTGGTTCTTCAACAACCACTTCTTCAACTTCTTCAACTTCTACCTTTGGCTTCTTTACAACCTTTTTCTTTACAACCTTTTTTGGAGTTTCAATTTCTGCAACCTCTGGAACAACTTCTTCAACCTTTCGCTTGCGAGTCTTTTTGACTGTTTCCTTCACACTTTTTACCGGAACAGCTAATTTCGAAATATCTGCAGCGTACAAAACCATTTTAAATTAGGAAAGAATAAAAGATTTATTCTGATTAATTATCAGACACCCCACTCATAGCTCCGGGGGATTTCATTTTAGCAGATTTTGCCGACACCCCACTCATAGCTCCGGGGGAGTTCATTTTAATAGAATTTGTAGAGTTGCGTCTAGGAGGCATACCTATAACCAGTGGAGCAGGGGCTCTTGGTTTTTTAACTTCACCTGGTTCTAAAACAGGTCCAAGTTTATGATCCGCGGCTTTTTTCAATTTCCCCCTTTGCTTAGTTGCAATATTCGCCAAGTTAAACCCCATATCTTTAACCCCTGTATCTTCAGCCCCTGCATCCTTCTCGGCTCTTTTCAATCTCCTTTTCTCCGCAGCAAGTTCTTTTTTAGTCACAACATTGACTGTTTCTGCTTTCTTCAATGGAGTATCAACATCCATACCCATATGTGCAGCAGTGTTTGCTAATTTATCTCTGTGGATCGCCCCCAACAAGTAAGGAGTGCCTGGGAGTGTGGGAACTATTCCGGCGAATGGTGGTGAGGGTCTTGATGGTAACTCCACATTCATCACATTTGTATCAATTGGAGGGAGATCAAACGGCCCTTTTTTACGCATCTTTGCAGGGTCATCAACCTCCATGGTATCACCGACTGCTTTTGGGGAATTTGCTTTTGGGGAATTAGTTTCGAGGTTGTGTATTCTGGCAAGAAGCAGGGCAGTCTCACGCTCCGCATTGTCGGCCAACATTTTATCCAATTCGTCAACAAGTGATTGTTTGTCTTCATCCATTTGACTAAGAGTTGTTTCGACAGGTGAAACTAATCCTGGAACATTTTTAACTACACTCTGTCTTTCGCTAGTTTCAGAAGCAGCACGTTCAACCTCGCGATACTCTTGAGCTACTTCCGGCGCAACTGGAACTTTGCCGGCATAAGGATTTGGAATGTAATCTGTGGTATGGACCATTGTATACCCATCCCCAATTTCTTGAGAAGTTGTAGTTTTAAATCCTGGCGAATAAAAATTTGTCTGCCTCGCTCCAAGTCTAGGAATTTTGGTTCCCTCTGGTCGGCCAACATTTTGTAATCTTTCATCAGCACTGCTCGCACGTCCAAATATATTACGAAAAATTACTTGTTGTTTAGGAACTTGGGGTGGTAAACCGTTTGGACCAATTTGAAAAGGTTCAGAAACTTTTGTAACACCTGTATCAAAACCATCAACATATGGACGTAATAAAACATTATTATTACGTTCAGCGCGGGTTTGTGAATGGAAACCTCTGAAATGAGCACGATTTTGTACAAGTAATCCACTTGTGATCATTTTTATTAAAAGCACACAAATTACCCGCGTCTACCTGTTAACTGTGCTTGAGATTTGACTGCGAGACCTTTACCGATGGCCATTTTCTTTGAAGCTTGTGGAAACGTATGGGGTTGTAGTTCAATGTCAACATCTTGTAGAGGGTGGAAAATTGGGTCAAGTGCAGAAGCAGTAATTGCAACTCCACCTCCGGCGGAAGAATCTACTACTCTTGGAAACTGTGTACCTCTAGGAAGACCAGTTTGGGTGTACCCTCCAGGTGTAGGTAAAAACGAATCGCCAGTCACTTTTGCCCGAATAACATTTGCAACTTGAGCTTTCCAGCCAAACTGTGGAAGAGCAGCTTGTTTAGTTTCACGCGTTCTATCTGTTGGAACAATATCTTGATGAACCCAACCAATTGCAGTTCTGTTTCCTGAACGATAAGGTAACCCGCGACTCAAAGTCTTTGCATTAGTACCTCCACTCATAAAACTACCCATTCTTCCATCCTGGACGTTTGATCCGTAAAAACTTTCCATTGTTCCAGAATTCCAAGCCTGATACTTTGGTGTCATTTCAGGACTTGATTGTTTAATTCGAACTGCAGCCATTGTATCACCAACAGACCCAACAGCGCCTGCCGAAATATAATACTTGTTCCAAACATTTATAGGCTTTACAGGAGGTGCCAAGTAATCAGTCATTTTATTAAAGAGCATACAAATTACATTAACCTCTTATAATTCTCTTGTTTGGTTTCTGCTTCTCGTACAAATCATTAGTAGCTGAGCGATAACTCAACATCCCCATCTTCAACGACCACGATGCCCCCTTCATATCCAACGGGACTTGGTACTGGTCAGAACCAAGAGTTAGAAAGAATGTAAAGTTTGATACTTCACTACCAGCAAAGAAATCAAAATACTTGCTTGGGTCTGGATCATTGTAAAACACTGTTGATCCGTAATTAGCATTGACTGGGATTTTTGCAATCACGATATCAGAGTTTACTTGGTTAGCCCCGTCAGTTGTATTATTATTAACCAAGCTCCCAATTTTTGAGGAATTCAAATATAAATAATTTGGGCCACTTACTTGAGCTACAATACTTGATACAATAGTACTTCCAGCCCCAGTAGCAGTATAAGACCCGCCAGGAACAAATCCAATAGGAGAATAAGCTGTTTGACGAGTAGCAAAACCCAAACTCCAAGCAACAGCTGCAGGTTGAGTGAATGTGAATTTCAAAGTTGTTGTTGAATAAGTAACAGTGAATCCAACAGTTACAGCTGCAAGTAATGTTTGGAGTTGTGCAGCCAATGTAGCTCCAGTATACGTTCCAGCAGGGATTCTGATTGTCGTTGGAACTCCAGCAGAAGTATACACAAACGTATTATTATTTGAATTGATCACATCCCATACAAAAGGTATTTCTGCTTGCAAGATTTTAATTGCAGCTACATTTGGCTGCTTTGTAGTGAAATTGTATCGAGGCCAAGAGTACTTGTCAGCGTTTGTTGATGGATTCAATGCGCCTACAGCTGCAACCGCATCCCATGAATCAAATTGTATTTCTGAATATTCAAAAATTTGGTTCAAACCGTAATCCCCCATTTATTAAAGAAACATACATTTTACTTATTGGATAAGTTCTAATACATTGTTTTCTCTCAACACAATCATGGAATCGATATAAGTGAATACATCGAATACAAACCCTGCAGCTTGAGTAGTACTGTATCTAGCAATCAATGAAATATCAGATTGTTCTTCAGCATTCAACCCGGAGATCTCCATACCATTAGAGGTTTCCAAATCAATTGCCATAGCAAAACAAGAAGAGCCCAAATTTCCAGCGGTACCATTTGCAGAATTAACATTGAATGCAGTTGCAAGAGAACTCATTGACCTGAATACAACTGGAGAGCCAGAGTACTTGTAAGAAACAAGATCATAATCATAATCAAATTCAGGCAAGATATTATGAGAACTTGTAATGTTTGAAGTATTGGTACCAGCGTTCATTGCCCATCTACCAGTATTAATTGGTGCTGATAATCTATAATCACCCAAAGTATTCAATGCTTTTGAAAGTTCGACAAAAGCTTCAGCACCACCATTAGGAACAGTACCTCCAACTTGTGTTGAACATTGGACGGGTTGAGCTGGGAAATATCTTTTTAAAATATAATTACCTTCCACCAATTCTGAACTGATACTCTTGGAAAGTCCCTACTCCAGCAGTAACTCCGGTAGTAGAATTAAAGAAAGAAGCCCCACTGTCAGTACCAAAAGTTGGTGGATCACGGCGTTGCATACAAAAGATTGCTTTAACTGATCGTGATCTTTCTTGAATTTGCAAGTTGATTGATGATACACCATTGTTTGAAAATCTGTAATTATTCCATGTAGCAAATTTAATTGGAACTCCGCCTGTTTGTAATCCACGTAAAAAGCTTTCATCATAAGACGCATCGAATTCTAAAATTTCAGGAATCAAGTTCACATTGCTTACAATGTAGGAAGGTGGGACTGAAGAAGCTACTCCATAAGTAGTCATCAAACCCGAACCAGGTTGGGTACCAATACTACTTGGTTGGTAGTACATGCAGGCCGCAGCGTTTTCAAGAGTAATTTCAATAGCTAGCTGTGAAGCCATAAACTTTGTAGGGATTAATTTTTCTTGGTTAAAAATACCAAGAGCGAGTTGGATTTGATACCTACGAACAGAGTGGCCATTAGTAACTGTTGGGTGAAGGGCACCCCCACCTGATGAAACGATTGGAGTAATTGCTGTTCCGACAGCCCCCCCGGTTCCTGTAGCCGAAGCGTTTGGTACAATTCCAGCCCCAGTGCTCCCTTGATCAATTGCAGTAATAACACTGGCGGCACTAATGGTAGCAAAGGTTGTCATGTCGACCCCTTGAATATACTTTTGACGGACATTTACATTTTGAGCCGCTGGAACGGTTAAACCATAACCCAAACTGGTAAAAGCAAAGGTCCCTTCAGTCCCGGCCATAACTCCCCCAATACCTTCATTGATTGAAGTTTGGTCCTGAGTACCTTGTTGACTTGTCCCAGTCCATTCAGTCAATTGACGAACAATAACGTTGTAATAAGGAATATCTTCAATTGGTGTAGCGCCGTATAACAAACGTACTCTGTTGAAAATAGATTGGATCTTTTTTAATTTGCTATTACATTGTTTTGGAATCGCACATATGACAATTCAGAATCCAATGGATCATAAACAAGTTCAACATCAAATTCCAAAGTGGTTTTTCCAGGATTAACATAACCTTTTTAGAAATAAAATACCTTGAGCTGGGAATTCCAATCTAATAACATTACCTGGAGTAAAGGTTGCTGCATTCTTTGGAGGGATACGTGGAGTCATCTTCATTGCCTTGTTTGCTTGAGAAGGAAACGAGTATTGAGCATTAAAAGGTACAACGACCTCGGATTCAGCAGGGTACCATTTAAAGTGGGAAGCCATTTATATTAAAAACACACAATTTGATCACAAATTTATTATAATCTACCACCGCGTTTCTTGACCTTTTTAACCTGGGCCTTTGTTGGCTTGACTCCTCTAGGTAAGATAAACTCCCCCTTGTGAGCTCTGATGATCATGTTTCTCTTGATACGCCCACCTTTCTTGAATGGCAAGTAATCACCAATTGCGCCGCCAATGTCTTCGCCAAGGGTACGCCCTTCGTCTGCACCTATGCCGGTAAATTTACCAAGCTTTTGTCCGGCAAAGTTGCCGATCCCTTTTCCCAATGCGCCAAACAACTTACGTCCGAGTTTACCCATTTAAGGTTTGAAACACACAATTTGACTTTCCCAAAATGAAACCAACCCGGATCGATTATGATGGTGTACCGATATTCACTACGAGAGATATTGATGACTATGGATTCCCAGAGCTTTATGGATACGAAATCTACAGAGTTATTGAATCGCGCGAATTAAACTTGGTCGCTGATTATGCAATGGAACAACAACGCGATTGGCGACCTGTACATCGGTACTCGCGAGTAGCTAGATTCAAAGTCACATTGTTCCAATTACTTGGCGAACGTGGAAAGATTCCACCGCATTGTTACTCGATCGTAAAGAACTACTTGAAACCCGAATCAACAACCAAATGGAACGATACTCGCAAACTACTCAAACATTTCAAACTCACTAAATGTTACGACCGTATCCCAATGATCTTAGCAAAGCTTGGTTATGGACGTTCCTTTGATTCACTGACTTGTGAAAAGATTGAATCTATTATTAATGATTTCCGACACTTGTCTGATAAATACGAACGTACAAAGGAAAAGTATAATCGTCGATACTTTCCCAACATCCGGTTCGTTTGTTTTAAATTGTTGGAACTTCATGGACTAAAGACAAAGTATCCAGTACCTTTTATTCGTACTGAACGTAAACGAAAAGCATTGGAAGAATTATGGAACGATTTAATAAATTAATAATATTCTGTTATTATAACGATCCCTCCAGATCCTGGACCACTACTATTTAAAGATGTACCACAACCAGATCCACCAACACCGTAAAAATTTTGGGCACCATTACCATTACCTGAAGCAACTCCAAGAGTACCAGGTTGTAGAAAAGAACCTCCACCATTACCACTAGGGAGTGTACCTCCAGCCCCGTATGAAATACCTGTTCCCGGAGCACCAGGTACTGTATATTTTGCTGCACCAACTGTAGTAACAACACCCCCAGCACCACCGCAATACGCAAACACTCCACTACCCCCAGTATTTACTGTGCCTGAAGCCCCGCCTTTTCCACCACCCAAGACAGTTGTACTGAATGTTGTTGAAGTACCATTTGTTCCCGCAATATCATTGCTTACACCAACTGCTGGGCCCCCGACATTAAAAGCATACGTTCCTGGTGCGAGTATAAGTTTTGCATAAGCACCACCGCCACCCCCACAACCTCGAACTGATGCACCCGCTGAAAAACCGCCGCCGGCCCCACCCCCTGCAACAGCGTCTACTACAATATATGAACAGCCCTCCGGGGTTTGATAAGTTCCAGAAGTACCTTGGGCTTCGATTGTTACTGTTGGAGCTCTTGAACTAACAGATGTCATTCCTGATACGGTTTTCGACATTTATGTACTAGCCATACATTATGTATGTTGTTTATTAAAATGATTGGAAAAAGTATTTCTAATGATACTGTTAATACTTTAATTAAAATCCCGACATTAACAATCCTGCCAAAAGGAACTACTGGAACATACTTTAGTCCACCTGGGTGTGTATACATTAAAGTAGAAGCAGTTGCTGGAGGTGGTGCTGGAGGTGGATACAATCAATCTAACTTAGCTCCAGGAAGTGGTGGTGGTGGTGGTGGGTACAATATGTTTATGCTCCCAGCCGGATCGTATTCTTATAATGTCGGAAACTCTGTTTCTGGCGGGGCTCTAAACACGAATGGGGCTGATGGGAAATCAACAACTTTTAATGGGATCATTGTTAGTCCAGGAAAAGGTGGTTCAAGTGGGACTCCGTACCTTGGAGGTGATGGAGGTAGAGCTTCTACCTTGACGTCATGGTACGGAGTCAATGGTACTCCAGGAACACATTTTGTGCAATTCAATTTAAGCAGTGGTGGTGGTGGCCATAGCTTTCTAGGCAGTGGGTCAAACGGTGGGTTAAGCTCAGCAGCTGTTCCATCAAATATGACGTTTGGTAATGGGGGTAGTGGAGGCCCATCAAACGCTTTTCCTACTGGGGGTGGTGGTGCTGGAGGAGTAGTTTTAATAACAGAGTTTTATCAATAAAAATTTTCTTTCCAATGGAAACCGAAATTAAAAAACTTGAAAAGGAAATTAGATGGTTACAGATCAAGCTTAACGCAATCAAGGCTCGGGTAATGGAACCTATTAGAGAACGGAAACGTAAACTTCGAGATCATTTTCAATAAATTTTTTCCAAATGAGACTTTATGAAATTCCAGAGTTGGAGAGGTGTTTAAAGAATGATATTTCCCAGGCTGAACTAAAGCATCTAAAGAAGAAAAAGTACAAGGAAATGAAAGACGAGCTTGAAGAGTTGGTCAGAGGAGTTGCGTATTTACAAGGAGATGAAGTCAAGCAAGAACAAAAGAACCATCATTTACATCCAGCTGATTGTGTTTGTTTAGTTGCTGATGAAAAGTTTGTTGCAGAGATCAATGAAGAAATCAAGTTGCGTATAGTTGAACTCAAGGTATTGAAACTCGAATTAGAAGATTTATTTCAATAAATTAGTAAGCGCAGAACATGTTTGAAGTACTGACAAACGGTGAGAGATCATCAGTCTCTTGGATCATCAAATTGATTGCAGTGTGACGACCATACACAAGTTTCAACAAATTAAAGAAACGGCTAAAGTTTCGATTGGATTTCAATCTCTTGGAATTCAATTGGAGTACATCAAAGATATCAACAAACTTGAGATTGATGACTGGTGATGAAAGCCTTACACAATCAAACACCCCTCTTTTCCATTCACCTTGTAGCCATACTTGATCACCATAAGTCATACCAACATTGTGAACTTCAACTTTTGCGTCAGCTTCAGAAATGGTTCCAGTGAGAGATTCAATAAAGATATCAAAATTAAAGTCCCAGGGATTAACAGGTTGTAAAAGAGAAAGAGTAGGATCACCTCTGCGCACGAGTTTTAAAATTGAATACTGTCTTTGCCGTAATACAGTCATGTAGGTGTCATGGATATCTTCAAGGATGTTTAGAGTCAACCACAAACGGCGATGCTTTTCAAACACTCCAACATCAGTTTTCTCGTACATCTTTTTATAGATCTGCTGTATGAAATCCTTTGCAACCAAGAGCATGTCCATACATAGATCAAAGTTGAAGTCTCTGAGGTTTTGGGTGAAAGCATGCTCGAGGATCATCAGAGTGATCTCCCAAGGAAAAGCCATGGGTTGTACTTGTTGTGGTGGAGAGAGATCATGGAACATGTAGTTTTTGAATATGATTTGTTTGACCTTGTCGTCCTTTAAGACCCAGACAGCAGGAGGTGACGATTTGGTGATTAGAAGCTTCATTGGGTGTTGGGTGTCGATGGCCTTTTTTATATTTACATTATGGCCAGCTGAGTTTCTGAGTTGGAAAAAAGCGTGGAGCTGAGTTGGGAAAAGTGGAGTTGCAATTTGTGTGTTTATTAAATTATGACAAATGTTCCCCACTGCATCCTGCAGGTAGTCTTTCAGTTTTGCCAGCTATTAACAGTGTTTATGATGGACTCGCAGTGGCCGTCGCTTACAAGAGTATTAGTAGCTAGCGGGATAATGCTGGCAAGTTTAATTGTTGTTAAAGTGCTTCAACTGAAATTAGACTGCCCCAATGCCGACTGTACTGGAGAGCCTGCTAAATAAATTTGTAAGATTTTTCTTTTTTCACAATGAACCCAAACGAAGTGAATGTTTGTTTTAGTTTTCTCGAACAAAAGTATCCTGATGTTTATGCTGACATGGTTGACCACTTGAATAGTTACCAAAAGTTTATGGAAATTGAAACTGAAAAATGGATCAAGTTGCAAGAGGAAAATCCAGAGTTGGTACTCCCATTGTCTATCCAAAGATTGCTTAGTGAAGAAGACTAATAAACTTTTATTAAAAGTGCATTGTGTATTTCCATAAGCTGTGATCAGTGAATGGAATCTTTTGTTTGAGTTCTAGATCCAAGAGTATTTCTTCCAGATTTATATAGAGGTTTATAAGCAATGAACTTTCAAATTCTGACACTGGAATTTTATAAAAATGCTTTGCTCTCAATGCTTGGTACAAAGCAAATGGTACATATATAATTCCATAATGGTTCATCCCTAAACCATGTAAATGTAGCACTGCAGTAACATGCTGGCGTTTAACAAATGGGTTGGATAAATCGATTTCCATAGAGTACTTGCCATAGAGATGCGGAGAGCCGGTGACCATTTTATAAACTTCCATTTTGGGAAAATTTCTTTTTCATGTTTAAAAGAAACCTGCAAGATCTGTTGGCCGAGTTGTTGGAAATTGAAGATGTATTGAACCAAATTGAAGGAAGAGTTATGTTGGTTGAAGAGTATCGCAAAATGATTCTTGAAGAGATCATGGCTTTGTCTGAAGTGCCTGACCGTTAATAAAGTTTCGGAATATTTTGACCAATGAAAATCTTTGTCGCCACATCTAAGCCACACTCGATTAAAAAGCTGGGAAAAGATGTTTTATGCATGTCTTCTTACTTTACTGCTTCGTTTTTTACTGAAATTGGTTTTGCGTCAAAGCTGCACTTTCAAGAGTTTGCCCGAAAGGAAATCAACCTTGCTGCCGAAGTTGAAAAGGCCATGGTGGTTGGTATTACTGATACAAAGAACCGGTGTATCAAAATGTTGACTCCTGCAATGAATAGGATTAAAAAGATTGAGACTGATCGCAAGGCTGAAGCTCGTGCTGTAAAGGTTGAAGAAAAGGTGGACAAGAAGGAGATGGTTAGTAAAAAGAGAGTCATTGATTTGTCTGATGATGAGCTTACCTTGCCATCTGTTGGCCGTATTTTCAAGACTGTTCCGTATGGGGTTGCTCAGAATGAACAGGTCTTGGAGTTGGAAGCTGATTTGGAAATCAGTCGTCGTGCTCATGATCGGTTGAAGCGAGAGTATGAAGAGTTGGGTTTTGAAAGGGATAGTTACAAGCATCGATTGAAATGTCTTGAAGAGGATTACTTTAATTTAAAGAGTGAATGTGAAATTATGCAATCTGATAATCAGTCTTGGTCTAAAAACTTTGATGATAATGTAAATGAGTTGGTGAGTTTGAAAAAGGAAAAGTGTGGGTTGTTGAAGACTATCAAGGATTTGAAAAAGGAGTTGGGTGAAGCTAATGGGTTGTTGAATATGTTTGCTAGTGCGTATGAAAAGATTAAGAGAAAGTAATAAATGGTTGTTTGAATTTACCTAAATTTTTTGGCTAATTAATTAAGGAGCGGCTATAAATTTGAGGGTTTTTGTTTTTCTGTAAAATGGTGGTCAAAAAGGATCTTATTAAAGGAAAACGTTTAAATCTTCACATGGTTGGTAATCACCACTACCCGACCAAAATTGTTCCAGGTGAGTATGTGCAGCTCACATTTATTGATGAACCTGAAAATGTCTTTGATCGATATGCTGTAAAAGTGTTGAATGAAAATGGTGAACAACTTGGTCACCTCTTAAAGTCTCAAGCAAGAGTTGTTCATGGTACAAAAATTAGTGGATCTACTCTTGGTGAAGTTATCTACAACTACCGTTTTCCTGCTTATTGGGTTACGGTTACAGTAGATTAGTTTATTCAAATAAAGGATCAAAGTCTTTTCCTTGATAACCAATTGGATAAACAACCATGTTTTTACCTACAGGACCTTTTTGATCTCGACAGTCAAACGCCAGCTTTTTGTATATCTTTCGAGTTTGAATACCTTTTGTTGGACAGTAATGAAATAGAGTTTGAGGTACAAATACGTTTTGTGTTTCTCCTGTACTAATATTATCCAACACCATATGCTTGATCTTGTTATAGTTTAGAATCTGTGAGGTTGCTCTAGCTTGAGATAATCCTTTAAGTTTCACTACATCGTATCGTTCATCTTTACATTTCATTGCATAACTCTTTGGACCTGTACAGACAACCCCAACAATCCCAATCTGTGAAATATCTTCTTCTTCCCAACACCCCCACATCTTTGAATGAGTTGGATTATACAAATCAGGATCGTGAATAAAAACAACTGAATCAGTATCGTACATGATAACCCTTGAACCAAGTTTGTTTAATTGTTCCCAAAGCTGTAAGCGCCCGTAAGCTGGTACAAAACAAGCTGCAGTCAAGTAAGAGTTTGTCAAATCACTAACTGTTTCTAAACCGTCATCAACATACTTGTACATGTAAAAATCTTCAGCTAGTTCTACACCTGATTTAAGTGTTTACCGATCTTTTGATATGTTTTGAAATAAAGTATTAACGCTTTCACAGTCTTCATTCAGTCTGTAATTGATAATCTTTGCTTGTGTAAGAATAGATCTTTGTGCATGTTTACCCCAACCACTGTTTAAACCATTCTTTGCTGCAGCCTTCTTTGCATCGTTTTTACCCCAAATACCTGTATCAAAAGTTCGTCTAATATCGTCACCCATTTCAAATAAAGTTTCGTATTCATTGATCATTGCTTCTTGTTCTAAGCCTTTAGGTTCTTTTCGAGAGTTGACAAGTTTGAATATATACATGGATTTAACAAAGTCTTCCCAAAGAGGTGGAGCCATCTTGTAACGATCAAATCTGTGTATACGTTTTAATATGTAACCGTTCTGTAATGCTGTCACAAACTCTACAGATGTGAATGATTGTTTTACTAGTGGTTCACAAGTTGCTTTGCATTTGAATTCATCTTCATCAAAGTGAACAAGGATTGGGTGAATCATATCTCTTGGAGGATCTAAACTTGCTACAATTAAACCATGAAATGTTGGATCATTAAGTATCTGTTCTTTAGACCATTGGGTTTTTTCTTGCTTGATTTTCATTACTGTTTGATATTCAGTATACCGTAATGATGGTGGACAGTCGCAATTAATCTCTAGAGTATTGGTATGTTTACGACAAGGTGTAAATTCATAATCAAATACGTGGATAGTAGGTGTGCCAACAGGGTAAAGATGTGCAACTTGATGGTATGGGTATAATGAAACAACGTCAACATATTTAATTGTGCATCCGCGAGCGATTTGTTCTTCAGATAATTCAGTCAAAACCCTACCAACACCTGTTCGACCCCCACGAAGACATTTACGAGCGAGTGCGTATTCAGGACCTTTGAGTACAGCCCAATGATCATTCAATGCATGATCTATAATTGTAGATTCATAATTTTCATCTTTCTTGTCTGGAAGTTCCAAAGTTCTAGTGATTTGAATCTTTGATACTTTGTGAAAGTAAGAGGATGAAGTCATTGATTTCCAAGGAGAAATCTGAAACTTTTCATAGTATATATCATGGTACTGTTTCACAATGTCAGCCAAGATTTCAACATCGTTTATACAATATTTCGCCAGCTGATCTTTAAATACCCATGGATTTTCTTTTGTGTAAATTTGACTCTCTTCAGCATACCATTTTTGAAATACTTCATAATCGTCAACAAGTACATCTTTAACCATCTTTGTTTTAAACCCTGATGCGTCGTAAAAGCTTTTGGGTGGTAGTTGCCCAGAGTATTCATAGTTTTCTATAGAATTGAATAAATGAGGAAAATCCCCTTTAGCTAGTTTACAACCATAATCTTTAGCTAAAGCTTTGAGACTTCCGACAAGATGCAACCTTGTATCACGAAAAAATATCTTGGATCCTAGACGTAATTCATTGATTTTGGTCCCATTTAAAGTAACATGAATTTGTGGAGGTGCTATACGATGTAGAATATCTTCAAAAACTAGGCGGGTATCATAACCTGCCCCGTTGTGTGCTAGTAGAATAGAGTTACCCCCATTATGATTAAGTATAAAAGTCATGAAATCATGAATACAAGTTTCACCAAAGTAAGCCAGCTTTTCCCCAGTAAACACATTGATTGCATAAACAAAGTTTGGGATTTGTGAATTAACAGTATTAACTGTGCTAGATATGATTTCAGCATTAGTCTTTACATCATAGAAACCGTCATCATTAAGTGAGTGATCATTTACAAAGAATGGTAGTGAAGTTTTTTGAATTCGTGATTCCAAATCATACACCCAAAGTGAAGGTAGTTTCCCATCATTATCACCAGTGTTGTATCCTTTATCTTCTTTTTCAACTTCCATTACAATGCATCGAT
>Ga0181355_1000457_pt1 | contig 17514 bp, 24 predicted proteins | sample Fa13VDMM15DN_FD_130099 | JGI IMG/M metagenome (GOLD analysis project Ga0181355, IMG submission 130099) | Freshwater viral communities from Lake Michigan, USA - Fa13.VD.MM15.D.N | ecosystem: Environmental > Aquatic > Freshwater > Lake | place: USA: Michigan | collected 2013-09-23 | reverse complement strand
ATTTTCATTTTTGTTTATGTTTAAGTTTAATTGTCTAATATACATATTATGCTCCTTGTAATCTTACCAAGAAATATTTGGTTTTAATTTCATTCTTTTCAAATTCCATTACCATTAACCCTTTCTCACTTATATTTATAACCCCACCACCCATATCTTTATTTGCTACTAATATTTCTTTGAATATTTCTGAGTTAAATGGAAGACTAATTCTACCCGAATTCACTTCCCCAGCTATATTATATGTGATTTTATTTGAATGTTCATTATCGTCCCCAAATATAAATTCGATAATTGGTTTTTGATCTTCTAAACTAATATCACTTCTGATGGTCATAAAATCTACTCCTGGTAATGCATTTTTAGCTTTAATTAAAGAATCTATATTTTCAGCATTTAGTGGGATTTTGATTTCATATTCTTGGGGTTCAGTAACTTCACCTACTTTTGGTAATAAAAACTCATCAGCTAAAGCGTATGATAGATTAAAATTAGTATCTGAAATGTATAATTTAGTAAATACTTTTTGTTTCTTTTCAGTAAGAAGTGAAATATCATTACTAGTAACACTTAGTAATTTAAGTAATTGAGTAGTATTAAATACCGGCAATACACAATTAGGGATTGGAAATTTACTATGTTCTAAATGTCCAATCATATCTTTGTTAGGCGATACAAATTTTATTTGTAATTTATCATCCTCAACACTTAATTTAGCGGTTTCAATTATCCCACCTAAATAGTATTTAGAAATAACACTCTGTAAAACGGATTTATGCATCATATTTTTATTTTTAATTAATATACGAACTTTTTTAGAAGGAGAAAAACTTCCCAATGTTTGGATTTAAACTAGGAAAATCCCATCTTAGGTCAAGATATAGTTCTTTCAACTTATTCAAAAGCATCGATTCAAATATTTTATCAACGTCAATGTATTCTTTAACGAACTTATCGATCTCATCAGGTACCTTTGAATTTGGGAGCCCTATGGTATCTATCTGATATGGATTTTGTTTTAGGTTAATGATAAGTATTTTATCCCCTTCTATTATTGTTTCGAATTTTTTATCTAATTTTCTAAATCTAAGTAAGTCTGAGTAACGTACTGCTGCCTTTGTATTGCTTGGGGCTTTAAGTCTAAACCTACTAAATATCTCTCCGGATGTTGGAGGTATTCTATATGAATTTATTTGTTTAACACCAGTTGGTTTACCTAATAATCTCGGGTCTGTTTGTTTTAACAAATTGTAAAAATCTATTATAGAATTGTCTAATTCATGTTTTGGTGTGTTAAATAAAATATTTTTGATAAAATTTTCTCCGAATTTTTTAAAAATTGGATTCATATTAGACTTCATTATCTCCAAACCCTTTAGATCCAATGCATCTTTATGATCGGAAGGAATTGTAACTCCTTCCTTATTAGTAACCCACATCCCATAACGACGCTTACCTGTAGCTAATATAGTAGAAGCAATTACCTCTTGTTTTAATTGAAAGTATTTATTTTTTGGAATGTTAAATAACTCATTACAAATATCCTCTAAGTTATCGTTTGCTTTAGACTGAATCTTACTAGCTATTTTAAGAACAAATTCATTTTTATTTTCGTCATTAATTTCTATACCCTTAGATTTCATATAATCTAAAACAGGTTTAAGCTCTATGTACAAACTATCTGTGTCACTTAAAAGAATAAAGTTTTTATCCATATAAATTTACTTTTTAGAGTCTAATTCAAAATATTCCATTAATTCATCTTTAGACATTTCCATAACATTACCTAATTCACCATTTACATAATCGATAGAGGATTTAGTTAATCTTTGACCACTGTTTGTAATGGCACAACTACATATCATATGACCATCAGTATATCTCCAAACGTTTTTAGCAAATGTACCATACATAGCATTTTGGAGAATCTTAAATGCAAGTTGAAACGTATCATACAATGCAAACTTACCCCAATCCTCCGATTTACCAGCTTGTTTTTTCATTCCTCTATAATGTTCACGTTTCTCAAACCACTTTTCTAAAATAGTAGCTGTAACACTTTGTTTATCAGTTCTAAACAATGCTCCGGATGCTGATATTGTGTATTTATTATCCTTAATTATTTGTATAAGTTCTCCTAATTTAATCTCTTTTGAGTCCAAAGTATAATTGATTTTATTCAAACGTTGTATTGTTATTTCTTCGTTTGGATCTCTTTGTTCTAGCTTTTCTAATGAATAGTTTTGTTCGTATGTAGAATTTACTTCAATCCTTCCAACTAATGTTTCGATACCTAAATTAAGGGATTTAATAATACTAGGATATAGTGAGGTATAATCTAAATCTATACAATCATAATATAATCCAGGTACGGGATCTAAAAGATATCCTCCAGCATATGTTTCTTCCCTATTTTTTCTTGATGGATTATGAGTGGTAGGCTTATTAGGAGAAACTATTTTTGATCCTCGTAAGTATTTTAATATTGCCCCTTCACCTAAGACTGTGTTATAATAGATTTGATCATATGGAGTATTACAAATATGACTTATCATAATAGTTAACTCGATAAATTTAAGTTTTTCTTCTAATTTCTCAACAATCTCAACATCTCGAAGGTTATATTCAATAAATTTTTGTTTATCTGACTTAAATAAAGTATTCAAATTACCTTCATATTCTACTTTCCCTAATTTAACATATTTTTCTCCAATATCACCTAACTTATATGACGGTTCTTCCTTTGTTATATATTTTTTATGCAAAAGCATATAATCTAGATGATTAATACCACCTAATCTAACTGATAAAATAGCTGGATTATAATCTTGAACCTGAATTTTACGGATTGGGGAAAGTCTAAGTCTATCTTCTTCATGTACTACATTTCCTAGTCTAAAGTATAAATAAGGCATATCGAAGTATTCACTATTCCATCCTACTACTATGGTTGGATCTATTTCTTCCCATTTATCTAAGAATTTTAATATCAATTCTCTTTCTGTTCTACAAGGAATAATATGAGTATCTCCATCATTAATTTCTTCAATTTCTCTTGATTTATCAACAATAAAACATATTTTAGTTTTAGTAGTTGAGTCTATTAAAGCTATAGAGGTAATTGGAGCTTGAGCATCTCTTATATACTGAATAGTAAGCGCTCCTCCCATTTCAATCTCAATATCTAAAAACACAGTATTATGCCATTCAGGAATTTCATCTTCCTTATTATGATATAATTCTCTCAAAGTATATAATTCAGGATTTATATCCTTTTCTAATAAATCAGGATCACTCCAATCCGCCTTCCCATTAACTGGAACACAATATCCTCCAGTTAGTACAGGTAAAGCACCGTCTTGTTGGTGCTTTACTCGTTTATAGAAAATAGGGTTATGTTTGAATTGATGCCATCCTGACTTACAGTCTCTCAAAAAGATATTATATGTCGATCTGTCAAAAAATATTGATTGATACAATTTATTCTGATGGGGTTTCTTTCTTTTTAAAATGGTAGTTTCTTTTCTTAGGGGCTTCTTCAGTAATTACTGGTTCTTCAGTTGCCGTTATTATTTCGTCGACTACTGGTTCTTGAGGCACTTCTACTATTTCTTCCTTAGGTTCTGCTACTTGTAAAGTATTTACTTCTTCTTCTAACTCATTAATAAGAGCCATGGTTTCAACAAATTTCATATTAGGCTGAGACCATTCAGTAACTTGTCGTAAATAATGTATAATTTCTAGTAATTTTTTCATTTTGTTTTATTTTAATTTTTAATTTTTACCTGAACTTCCAAATCCTTTGTCTCCTCTAGATTGTGTGTTTTTTAATTCGTTAAATTCTTCATCATTTAATTCAACGATTTCATATTCTGGGATAGGAATTACTGCTATTTGAGCATATCTTTCTCCTTCCTCAATAATGACATCAATATTTCCAACATTATATATTTTTACTCCTAAATCTCCAGTATATCCTGGATCTACAGTTCCATAATGTGGGATTAATTCATGTTTAAATCCTTTAGAACTACGTAATTGAATCTGCATCCAAAACTTTTGATTTTGAGGTAGTGTTAAATTCAATCCATTTGGTACTACTGAGGATTTACCTGCTGGTATTCTTGTTGTTTCAGTGCAAGTTATATCAAAACATGCACTTGTCGAATTATATGCTATCGTTGGAATAACAGCATTTTCTGTGTTTTTATGAGCGTATATTGTTGTTATCATACTATAAGATTTAATTATTAAAATTTAGCACCATTTACTTCAATGGCGTGAAGGAATTCATCACGAACCATATTGTTAGGTTCTATAAACACACCTGAGAATTTATTTGTAGTCATTACAGAGCCATGTTTAATACCTCTATGTGAACAACAAGTATGTTTACAAGCAATACTAACTGCTACTGATTGGCATTGCATTTTATCAGCAACATAATTATGGATTTGGGTGGTTAATGATTCCTGCATTTGTGGACGACGAGAAAACCATTCTACAATACGATTTAATTTACTTAGTCCAATTACATTTTCAGCAGGAATATATGCTACAGTAGCAAATCCAGTGAATGCTAAATTGTGATGTGCACACATACTAACAATTGGGATACCTGATTGGATTACTAATCCATCATAATTTTCGTCATTAGGAAATACTGTGATGTTAGGTTCATCAGTAATTGAACCTATAATTAGGTCTTTTATCCAGGATTTTGCGACCCTTTTTGGAGTATCGACTGTTTGTCTATCTGCTTTATAATCAAACCCAACTGCTGTAAGGAATTCACCATATGCCTTGGATGCATTGTCTATCATCTGCTCTACCTCTTCTTGAGTACGGGGATGATTACCGTTTGATTTTTTTAATAATTCCATTAATATAACTTTTATTTTTAAATATACAACTTTTATTTTGGGTTACCAAGTACACTTAAATACCTATGTATTCTATGTTCTTGATGCCAGTAGCTCGTCTTACTTCTTTACCATCTTTTAAGACAATAACTGTTGGAATAAACTCTACTTTAAACTGTTCTCCTAATAATTCATGTTTATTAACATCTACACTATACCAGTTGTCATATCCTTTATTTTCAACTAAACGAGATAATTTAGGGGTAAGCATATTACATGCACTACACCCTTCAGATGTAAAATATAATATTTGGGTTCCGTTTTGTGGGAGTTGTTTTTTGTTGGTAATTGATATCATTTTATAATAAATATTTAAACTCCACGCTTTTCATCGAAAGCAATAATGTGTTCACGACCTGTAAAATTATATCCATTATCAGTACAAAAATCAAATACCATAGGATATACTCTAATAAGTTCGCTTCTTGTGCTTCCTGGAGGCATTAGCCATGTTTTTGATTTAGGGATTCCCATCTCTATCCTAAATTCTTCTATTTCATCCCAAGTATCCATCATCTCTACAGGATTACAAACTGGTTTAAAATGGTAATCTGTATGGTATGATAGTGTTTGTCTAATAGCTTCTTTGTTTATTCTTAAACTATTATGCTTAATTATTAACTTTTCATCTGTTAATTCCCCATTTGGCATTGGAATTCCAATTTTAGGTACAGAATTTGAAAATTTAGGAGATAATGAAATTAAACCAATAGGATAGTCGGTTTCAATAAAATGTGATCCTTCGGTTTCTATAGTTATTACAATGCCTCTTTCATTAGCAAAATGGGTTAATTCATTTACTAAATCTGGGTGCATTGTTGGACTTCCACCTGTAAGCATCATTTCTGTAATGTCTGGTCTATTATCATACATTTTAATAACATCATTAAATGTAAATGTACCTTTTTCAGGGTGAATTGACGTATACCATGAGTCACACCACCCTCCTTCTCCAAACCAACACCTATGAGTACAACCGGTTGTTCTAATTGCAACAGTAGGTTTGCCTGCTCTTGAACCTTCGGATTGAATGCAGTAGTATAATTCTACTATTTGTAATGGTTTGTCAAAATATTTTAATCTACCTGGTTTCATATTATTTGCTGTTAAAGTATTCTTTCAAAAATGAGATTGGATATCTTAAGATACGACCTTCATATTTAGGATTACTAACTTGATGTGAAGTTACTTTAACGTGTTGTTGAATAGCCTTTTGTATTACTTGCTTGCCTAATTCTGATCCTGCTGCTCTACCTAGATATTCGTATAAAGAAAACATTGTTTCTTCGGGTTGTTTTTTTTCTTGAATGTTCATGTTGTCTGTGTATGTTAAATGTGTGTTAATTCCGTTACTGTCTTTGAAACTTGTCATTCTACCTTTTTGATCGTAGGTTCTATGTGTTTCATATCCGTGATTATTTTTAAAGTATGTAGGTTTACCTTGATCATTATATTCTTGGATAATCCAGTCTCCAACTCCACTTTCCCAGTATATTACTCGACCTTCTTGTAGGATTTTAAATGGGAATTTTTTAATCCCTAATTGTTTTGCTATTGTCATTATTTTAATTTTCTTGATAAATTGAACTATTTTTTCCGTGTTCAAAACACTCTACTTTAATTACTTTACATCTTCCAGCATCCGTTTTTGATAATACATCGTTAAACTTATCAAATACCATTTTAGCTAATGACTCACATCCCATTTTATCCATTATTCTTAAATGACATAAGCCTTCCATTTCTGCTGATTTAAAGAAATCTAAGTATGGATCGTCCTTTTCAATTAATAATGTATGATCCCACATATGATCCATCCATGCTTTAAGTCCATTTCCTCTAGGGGCTTCTTTAAAACCACCAAAGTCAACAATCCAATTCATGTCGTCCAATTGGTTATCAATATCAGGTTCATTAGATGCAAACCATACTTTGAAATAAATACCATATCCATGAAGTAATTGACAATGTGAATGTTGTGCTCTCCATTGACGAATAGCTACTGAATAGTTATCAAATGTTTTTGTTGAAATATATCTTGCCATATTTATTGTTTAAACTAATTCTTCTAATATACCTATAATTTCTGATACTACCAACAAGGTAATAGCAAGAAGTGGATTTATCATTAAACCTACGTATCCCAGTATTCTTACTCCGGATTTAATAAAGCTTATGGTTTGGTGTTGTTTTGGGTTGGGGTGGTTCATTTTATTACTTCATTATAAGATTTCCAAATTACTTCATTAAGTGATTCGTTTGTTGGAACGCCTAATAAAATATTACCGTCTTTGTCTTTTCCGATTGCTGTAAAACCAAATCCTTCACAAATTAAAGATACATAATGTTCTGGTTTTAATTGTTTTGCTTCTTCTAAGATATCGAAATCATATGATAAATCATCCGGATCATTAATTTCGCACCATTGTTTTGAAAATTCTGCCATTTTTTTGTTTTTTAATTGTTATAAAAGTTAATAATTTGTTCTTTTGTTCTAAATCCTGAAAATCTGTTTTTCTCTACTCCATTTTCAAGTAAAATTATAGTAGGAACTCCCATAACAGAGTATTGGGATGATATTTCAGGATTTGCTTCAGCATCCACCATTGAAATATTATACGTTTGAGATAATTCTTGCATAATTGGCTTAATAGCTTTACATGGAGCACACCACGTAGTTGATATGACTAATAGTTGTTTCATTTTATTTATTATGTTGATTTAAAATATTATTTACGTGAGCTACTACCTTATCCCAAGAAGCTATACCATCTTCATCTTCATAGGTTACAGGATCAGGACATCCTAATTTAATAAATGCTTCTACTCTTTCTACTGAGGAAGCGCTTTTATAATCTGAATTTCCACTTGGATATGGTTTATAACTAGTATTAGTACGTTTATATACTTCGTTAAAATTTAATCCTAACTCTTTACATAGTACTTCTCCGTCTTGTAAAATCGTAAATTTATTACCTTCTAAGTATGGAGTAAAATAACCTACTCTTTCTGCTTCCCAATTTCCTAATCTAAAAGCTGTATCATCTGCATCTCTAAATTCTTGTCTACAGTCAGGATAAATTGAATGGTCACCTGCATGAATACCTAAAGCAATATCACAAGTCTCTCCTGTACGATTAGCAACCGATAAAGCTACTGCTTGAGTAATAGAAGCAAAAATTTTATTTCTATTAGGAACAACTGTTGCTTTCATATTATCTTCGGCATAATGACCTTCAGGTACATCTTTACCTCCTGTTATTAAAGCTGAATCTAATAGATCAACTAATCCGTCTAGTTTGATTTGACGGTAAGTAATTGGGGTATATTTACCAAAATCATCTCCTCTATGGTTAGTTTCATAAAAATTATCATTCAAATAATCTATTAATGATTGAGCTCTTTCTAGTTCTACTCTGTGTTTTTGTCCATAGTCAAAAGAGATAGCAGTACAAGTATCGTATTCTTTTAAGCAACGAAGCAATAAAGTGCTGCTATCCATTCCTCCACTTAGGGAGATTACTACATGTTTTTTCATATTTTATTTTTAAAATGGTAAATCAAGTCTTACTTCAGGTTCTGTTACTATATCTAAATTATTCTCACTATTGAAATATAATGTTAAAAATCCTAAAGGATAAAGACATACATTTCCAGTGTACTTGGGATTTGTAATTTCTCTATATTTAAGAGGTATTCTTAATTTTCTTGAATAGTCAAATACTTCTTTTCCAATTTTACCACCAGCTGGTTTTCCTAGGAAGTCAAATAATGACATATATGTTCTTAAATCTTGAGTGTGTTTTGTTACAATAGACATGATCTTAATTGTTTTATATTGTGATTAATATTGTTAATGATATCAGATGATATCGGCGTGTTAATAAATTCTTCTATCTTTTCGGATGGTTTAGTGTATTCAACACCCATATCAAATAAAACGTTTTTAAACGCGTTTATTATAGGTGCACTTGTATCTGCCGATTTAATAAAATCATACCCTTTATAGAATTTAAATTCATTTATATCTGATGCTCCTAGTAAATGATGATATGAATTAGTATCCAACATGCTTCTTGTGTGGAGGACATTTATTAATAAAATACGTCCCATCATTTGGGAAAATAATTTATTTTTATGTGGGAACATCTCACCATACAATTTTAATGAATGGTTAAAGGCAAAATGTCTATAACCCATATCATAACAATCCGAATATAATGAAATAATATCTCCTAATGTTTCACCCTGTATTACGACCATTAAGTTGGTTCTTTCAGGTAATTGAGGTTTCATAGTATTCATCCAATACTTAGCATTTCTAGATGTTCTCCATGAATTATTCCATTCATCAGGAGAAATAAAAATATCGGGTTCGAATAGATCTATTTTTTTAATTAAATCTTCTTGAGTGTGTTTTACATTTTCGAATAACCCATTATCCATAATAATAAAAGAGTCAGGATGTTGTCTATAAGATAACATAAATTCCTTGTATTCTGGATGTAAGTCAGATAAATGCGGGAGAATGTATTGGTAATCATTGTATTCTAATGAGTTTGTAAGTAAACTTAATGGGGATTCAAAACTTAATTTCATAACTTAATTTTCTTAATAATAAATATATAAACTATTTTTTAGATTTCCACTAATTCCACCATTTTTCAATATTATGTTCTAATAGAGTAAATAATAGCTTTTTAGCTCTAGTCTGATTTATATGTCCTATATTCATTGAAATTACTTGCTTAGTGCTGTCTTCATCTCTATCTTTAATATTAAACGGACCTTCTCCGTTCAATACCCTTTTATATATTAGTGGGTACCTTTTGTAATAATCATCGTGGTTTTCACTTTTTGTTTCTGTATGTAGTTCGTATAATCCAGGTTGGGTAGGTGATGGTATAAAATCAAAAATCCTATCTTCATAATCCATATATTCCATAGAATAATCTTCATCTTGTACCTTTTCTATTAAACGAACACAAGTGGTCATAATTTGAGCATCCCTTTTAGCTCGGGTGTGACGGTCTTGATTCCCAATGTATTTTGCTTGGTTTTGTAGTTTAAACTTTAATATTTCAAAGATGTAATGAGAATCCCAATCTCTATCTTTCCAGATAATAGGAAACCATCTGATTACATTACGTATAGACCTATATATGGTCCTTATTTTCCAACCTATATTGTTCCACACCCAACCATTCAATCTCTTAGTTAAAGATTGAGAAAAACTTATCAACTTTTTCATGTTTTTTATTTCTTAAATATGTTTTATATTGCTCAACTACTTCTAATAAAGTTCCCTCTGCTAAATCATCAATAAATTCAGAAACTTGTTCTATAGTACCACCACATTCTTTTTTAAGGTGTTCCTTGAATGAATGCATTCTTTCCCTTTCATCTTTTGTAAAGTCATCTTGGAGTTTTCGAATCCTTTTATTACACATAGAACGTAATTCGTTTTCTTTTTCTTTAAGAACTCCCCAATTTTGAACAGTATTTCTAAGCTTAGCAACTTCGTCTGCAAGCCACTGCTCTTCGTATGAAATTTGAAATGCATATGGTGAATAATTAAAATCACCATGATTTATTTTTGATGCAAACGAATGGTGTTTATCAAGTGATTTAGAAACAGGGTATCTTCTCCACCAATAAAATTTGTTAAAATTCAATCGATCTGGTTTTGGTGGGGCTTTAAAAGATACATGTATGTTGTATTCTTTCAATATGTCTTCTCTTGTAACCATTAGTTATAATTAATGGATTTGATGAGCTCATAATATTGAAGTCCTGTTTCTGAATCTTCACAGTTAGATTCGTGTTGTTTGATTATTTCATCAAATTCTTCTTGTTCGTATGGTGTTTGTTGTTCATACTGTACTGGTTGTTTTTCTTGATCTTTGTCCATTTTTATTTAATTTTATTATGGCATCAATATACGACCAAATCTTGAAATTTCCAAATATTTTATATGACGTTTACATGACTTCTACACAACTTCGCATGAAGTCGCACCAGAGCAAGCAGCTTGTTCCATTAGTACAGTATAATCATCAGTTTCAACTATTCTACTTAAATCAATATTATGTAAGTGTTGTACCATTTCATTAAATTGTTCTTCGGTAATGGTCTCAAAAGGGGCTTGTATATAAGTATGATCTGAGAAAGGCAATACTGATAATCCGTTAAATGTGTTTTTATTTTCCCACATCCATTCTCCTACTTCACTCCATTCTTCAGGTTTAATAGAAATAGTTGCAGATACATTATTTGTGTTTGCTCCTTTACGATGACCTTCTTTTACCCATTCAATGTTGAATTTTTTAACACGTTCTAATAATTCCAATGCTGTTTCTTCACTACGAATGATAGCGTCATTAGGTGCTTTTTGAGGAATTGAAATAACAGCTTGGATAGTTGGTTTAAAGAAATCATCTTCAACTAATTCAGGGTGGTTTTTAGCCAAATACGAATATATTGGTTCGTTTTTTCCAATTCTAATTCTTCTAATATAGAACTTATCATGCCAGCTATGAATACCACTACTACATCCTAATACTAATGAACTAGTACCACTTGGTTTTACTGTAGTTACACGAGCCGCTTTATTAGTACCAATAATTTCTGCAACACGAGCATTTTCATTTTTAGCTATAGTTGCTGATTTTTTAAGATTCAAACCCAATACTGTACCTGAAGCTATTCCCGTCATTCCAACTCCAAGTAAAGCTTCTTTTTCAGTTGTTTTTCTCCAAATATCTCTTAAATAATGAAAATCGGTATATGCTGCTTGTAAAGTCCCAATGAATGCTGCCACTTTTACTCTATTATCTAAATCCTCTTGATCTACAATATCCGAAACATTTACTTCACAAAGGTTACAAAATTGAAAAGGTCTAAGTGCAATCTCACAACATGGATTACAACCCCAATCTTTATCATTACTAAAATAAACACCAGGTTCTCCTGAGTTGCTTAGCTCTATTTTTTTCCACAGTTTAAGGAATTCTTCTTGATCAATTTTATGACGTAATAATACTGCTGAGTTATTTGCTCGTCCACGTTGTGGATTTTCTTCCCACCAATTTCCAAACTTACAAGTCAACATATCTTCATCATTTAGATTAAATAAAGCTATTAATGCTGCTCTTCTTATTCCTCCACTTAATACAGCATCAGCAATATGACATGCCATATCATGAGCCTCTACTGATGTTAATTTGCTTCCATTTCCTTTACGGTCAAGGATTTTTTGTAATTGAAATAAACATTCTTTTAAAGGTTCAGGACCTGGTGCTTTTCCTCCTACTGTAATTAATTGAGCTCCTTTTGGTCTAATATCTCTAAAGTCAAACTTTGGAAGAGATCCTCCATTAAAATATGCTTTACATAACATTCGAATAGCGTCTGCCCATCCTTCAATACTATCACCTACTAAATAACGTTTATGTTTAATAGGAATTGTAATCTCAGGAAGAGATTCTACGTGATGAAGTTGAACACTATAACCTACTCCACATCCTGATAATAATAGAAACATAATTTCGCTAAATGCTCTCCAATTATCAATAGGCATATATGAACAGTTAAAAATGCGAGAATTGTTTAGTTCAATGGGCTTTCCAGCGAATTGTAAGCTTCTCATGGATGGTAATACTTTTTTATCATATACCAATTTGTATGCTTCTTCTATTTCATCATGTAGTTGAGGAAATTTACCTTGATGCATTTGTTTGTTTCTTGTTACTAGTTCTCCCCATGTTTCTCTTCTTTGAAAGTCGGGAACATACTTAGAGTATTTGAGGTAAGTAGTAACTTCGGATAGGATTCGGGTTTCTGTGTTCATTTATTTTTATTTGTTATTTAATTCGAAAAATTTATTTTTTAAAAGCTGTTTATCAAATTTATCAAAGTCACTATCAAACTTTTTAACGGCTGGTTTAGTGTCTTCATCATCATCCTCATTATATTCATCTTCAATTTCTATATATCCTCTAGATGTGTCTATCTTGGCATTATAAGTCATACCATCCGCTCCATATCTATTTTTCATAACGTGAATCCTACCGGTTCCGTTAACTTTGTCTTCTTTTTTTCTTGAGAGGGTTAAGCATAGATCAGAAATCATAATTTTATCATAACTTCCGGCCGCTGCTGTGCCTTCTATAATATTTTCTTTAGCTCCTGTTCTATTAACCTGTGATACTGACCATACAGGTAAATTTAATTCTCGAGCTAATCCTTTAGTACTGATATAAATATCATCAATTTCCTCTTTTCTCTCCCTATTTTTTCTTTTTGACGAAAGTAAGTCAACATAATCTATAATAATTAAATCAGTTTTAAAACCTAAATCCTCACACTTTTTAATGTGACTCTCTAAAGTAGAAATACTAGCCTTTCCTGGTATATATTCTTTTATAATTAACTTACCTGGGAGTTCGGTTATTGTTTCTTGGACTTTTGATTTGAAATTTTTAAGTTTATCTACAGGAATACCTGTAAAGAAAGCATCATATCTTTTACCAACATAATCTTCTCCTAATTCTAAAGTATAATGTACTACATTATATCCTAATTGAACAGCACATCCCCCCAATGCTACTAAAGCCCATGATTTACCACCTCCAGGATTACCAAATACTAAACCAAAATCTCCATTTCCTAATCCACCTTGTATTAGTTCATTTATTTTATCCCAAGGAGTAGGAATAATAACTCTATTATCTTCACGATACCTAGATTCAGTATCTTTATCGTATTCATGACCTATATTTTTGTCTTGTCCTGCTTTAAGAGCGCTATCAATTAGAAATCTAATAGAATCGTATTCTCCACCCTTAAGTAAGTCTACTGAATCTAATAATGCTCTTTTTAGTTGTTGATTTTTACAGAAGCCTGAGAATTCATTTTCAATATATTCTAAATCATCTTCAGATGCTGAATAAGATTGTTTTAATTGTTCTTTGATAGCAATTTGAAGTACATCGTTTGTTATCTTCTTCATTTCTACTTTTAGAACTTCCATTGTTGGTGGGCAGTGATACTCACTATAATATCTTAAAATTTGACCTACAATCCATTTTGATGCTTGTGTACTGAAATATTCATCAGTTAAGACATCATGTATTGATAGTAAAAATTTCTTATGTGTTAATAGTGAAGATATTACTTTAGTTTGGAAAGAAGGCCCATATTCCTCTAAAGAATTTAATCTTGTTGTTGTCATAACTTTTATTTTATTATTTTAAATATAAAAAATTTTCTTTAATCCAAAAATCTACATTTTTAATTATTTTCCCTAATTCATCTTCATTATACATTCGTATGAATTCTTCAGGCTCAAAATATAATTCATCATCTTCAATTACTGATTGTAGATCTTCTATATCCTGTTCACTTACTAAAGGTTTACTTAGATCCATAACTTTATATTTGCTCTCTATTTCATTTCGTTCCATTAATATTCGAGCATATACAACATGGTCTTTAAGTTTTTCCTCACATATATCAAATATATCCTGAAGCGATAAATTTCTTTCTTTTAATTCCGGAAATTTTTTCAAAAGCCCCTTCTCACCTAATCCCTTAATTCCTTTAACATTATCTGAGTTATCTCCAAGTAGTGTTTTCTGTAGGATAAAATTATGTGGAGTGAGTTGAAACTTATCAATTACAGTCTGTGGCGTATAATATTCTTTTTCAACGGGACGATAAACTGTAATGTTATTAGTGACTAGCTGGAGGAAGTCTTTATCTGCGGATACTATGAATGATTTATTATTTGGGTTTGATGATATTTGTTGACTTAAACAAGCTAAAATATCATCTGCTTCTACTTTAGGAATACTTAATACTTTAACAGGTAAGCATTTTAAATAATGCATTAAACGTACTATTTGATTAATTTTGGAATCATGTTCTTCCTCGATATCATCAAAAATATCCCAATTTGTAATCCTATTAATGTTTCGACTTGATTTATATTCAGGAATCATATTTTTTCGACTAGCTGAAGATCCAGGACCATCAAAAACAACATATATTGATGTAGGTTTTATTTCTTTGACTAATGTTCCTAATGATCTAAGAAAACCACCTAAACCCCCGATATGAACTCCATTACTATTTATTAAATTTAAAATCGCAAAATTTCTAAAAAATAGATTAAGACCATCGATTAATAGTACTCTTTCATGTTTATTAAAAACTGAGTCTGTGTTTTCTTGGACTTCATTCAAGAGTTTAAGTAAATTTTTATTTTTCATACTATTCTTTAATAGATTCTAATATATCCGAAATATTCCCACTTTCCTCCCATTCGCTTAAATCTTCAACTATTGTTATATCTCCATCCGAGCCTTCAAACCAATTCTTCGAATTTTCCTTTTTATACTTAGCTATTGAATTATCAGTATCAGGAATAAAACCATGAGGGGTAACAATTACTGTTGATTGAGTAGCTACTCCTATTCCTGTGTGGATTTTATCTATTGATATTTTTGTTCTTTTAGCAAATTCTACGTTCTTTTTATCTTTAACAGCTTTGATTTTAGATGTTCCGCTATTAGTTATATTACCGAATGTGATTACTAAAGTTGCATCCCAATACATAGCATCTCCCCCCTTATTTGTCATTTTTGGTCTTCCCATAGGTGATTCAGCTGGTTGTACTCCAACTTTATTAATAACAAAGAATGTGTTTGTATAAGGGTAATTAGATTTACGAGACATTGTAAATTTTTGATTTACAAAATTACCAAATTGAGTAGCCATAGCTCCTGCATTCCATTGAGGGTTATTACTTTTGGCTTCAACACTTAGTTTACATGGAATTGAACCAACTGAGTCCCATAAAAAACAAAGATCATAAGGTAAATTCCCTTTCTTTTGTTCATCTAATATATCCAATATAAATGCTGATACATCTTCTATAACATTAATCGTTGATCTATCTACATACATAAAAAAACCTTCATAATTTATGTTTGTTGGATCTTCAGGATCTACTATTCTATTTAACTCAAATCCCATCTGAATAGCGTGTTCAAAATCCCACTTCATTTCAGTTATTATGAATATGGGGAGAATGCCTTGTTTTTGAGCATTTATAGCTGTTTCAATTAATAATGTTGTTTTACCTGAGTCTGATCTTCCTCTAGCTATAGTTAGATGACCCATAGGAATCCCGTCTATAGAAAGAGCATCTTTAATAGATTTGCTAAATGGGATGAACTGTTGTTCCTTAAATTTTACATTATTATCTAATCCTTTCTTCTCCTTAAATTTATCTAATGAGAATTTTGACTTAAGTTCTTCCCCTACCGCTTCTGTAAGCGACTTTTTTGTTTTTGCCATAAATTTTTGGTTTTAAATGGGGGGCTAAATCACCCCCCTAATTGTTATTAGTCTTTTTCAAACAAATCATCAAATTTTGACTTATTATCTTTTTTAGTAGTAGATAATGTGTAATTTGGTGATGTTTTAGATTTTACTGTAGGTTTGTCCCAAGGTAAATCTGTGGTTGGTGGAACTACTTCTTCTTCTTCTTCCTCCTCTCCACCATCTTCATCAGGTGCTAACCAACTTTGTAATGCACTTTTCATTTCATCAAATGTATAACGTTTAAACGCTTCAGATGGATCAGGTTGGTTGTTTAGGTATTTTTCAATTTCTTCCTTAGTTGAAGATAGAGGAGAAATTTTGGTTTTAGGACGAATTGATGATTTATTATAAGCGGTTCCTGTAGTATCTGGTCCTACTGTATCTACTGTAAAATCTCTTCCTTCTGCAACATCAGTAAAGTCCTGAATGTCTTCATCGTCAGCCATTGATAAGAATTCCATATACACTTCTTTACCAAATTGCCATAAACGAACCCCTTTATCTTCTTCACCACGTACAATTACAGGAGCGAATACTCTTAACTTCGGTTCTAATTTTTTAGCTAATCTCCAATCTTCTTTGTCGCTTGATTTACGTAATTGTTTTACGAATTCAGCAATTGGATCTTTTTCACCCCAAGAAAGTGGAGAAAGCATCATTTTGTTTCCAATACCATAATAAAAGAATAATTCTTTGAATGGTGATTTGTCGTCGAATTTGGAAGGAACAATTCTAATTGTTTGTTTTCCGATAGCTGGTTTCCAATATAATTTTTCATAATCCACTTTAGAACCACCTTTGTTGTTCTTTGAATTCATATTAGAAAGCTTTTGTCTAATTGTGTTTAAATCCATGTTTAATAACTTTTTTTTTGTTTATAATATATTTAATGTAATAACCTATTTTTGGGAAGCCAAATATTTTTATTGGGAGGAAAACTTTTATATATAAATATTACCTTTTACTCCAGGAACCATTTTTTTAATTTCTTTTTCGGAATATTTTTTACTTATTGGGGTATTTATTAAATAAAGATTACCTCCAACCTTTAAACTATTTGGAAATGATATAACTTTAGTACTTCCTAAATTAAGATCATCTCCAACTGTTAGATCATTTGGTAATGATGTAATTTTAGTATCATATAAATTAAGACCACCTCCAACTGTTAAACCATTTGGTAATGAGGTAATTGGAGTATTTT
>Ga0181355_1000455_pt1 | contig 17538 bp, 29 predicted proteins | sample Fa13VDMM15DN_FD_130099 | JGI IMG/M metagenome (GOLD analysis project Ga0181355, IMG submission 130099) | Freshwater viral communities from Lake Michigan, USA - Fa13.VD.MM15.D.N | ecosystem: Environmental > Aquatic > Freshwater > Lake | place: USA: Michigan | collected 2013-09-23 | reverse complement strand
ACCCCCCTGTTTTTTCTTCCTTCCCCTCCCCAACACGATCGGAGTCACCCCAAGACAATCCGTTCACTACCCGACCTAACCCGAACAGTCTCGGATGATGGCAGAACGCAAACAGAAGCTACGAGGGGCAACAGAACCGAGGCTTCACAGCCCATATCTCAAGGGCGCTTCTAAGGTTCAAGATGTGATTGACCTAGCTCAGATTATAGATATGCCCTTATTACCGTGGCAGAAGTTCGTTTTGACTGACATGTTACGCGTGGACAAGAAAGGTAACTACACGCGCAAGACTAACCTGCTGCTAGTTGCTCGCCAGAATGGAAAGACCCACTTAGCCCGTATGCTTATCTTGGCTCACCTGCTTAAATGGGAGTCCAAGAACATCCTCATCATGTCCTCGAACCGTTCGATGGCTTTGGACACTTTCCGGCAGGTCTGCTGGGTACTGGAGACTAATGACCACCTCAAGGGCTTTGTTAAGCAAATCCGATATGCAAACGGAACTGAGTCGATTGAAATGCTCGATGGAACACGCCTTGATGTTGTTGCAGCAACTAGAGACGGCTCACGCGGAAGAACCGCCGACTTCTTGTACATTGACGAGTTGCGAGAAATCTCAGAAGAAGGATATAGAGCTGCGATACCGACTACGCGAGCTCGCCCTAACGCTCAGACTCTCCTCACATCAAACGCTGGTGATGCGTTCAGTATTGTACTCAATGACATGCGAGAGCGAGCATTAGAAAACCCTCCCAAATCCTTTGGCTTCTATGAATACTCTGCTCCTCAGTATGCCAAGATAACTGATCGTAAGGCTTGGGCAGCAGCTAACCCTGCTATGGGCTACACAATTACAGAGGAAGCCCTAGAGGAGTCTGTTGCTACTTCTCCTATCGAGAACACTAGGACTGAGCTTCTATGTCAATGGATAGCAAGCCTTCAATCGCCATTCCCACCAAACTCTATCGAGGACTGCTCAGATAGCACTCTCCAGATGTCTGCTGGTGCTTACACCGTGTTCGCCTTTGATAAGAGCCCTAGTTCTAGAGATGCAGCCCTAGTAGCTGGTCAGATACTTCCAGACGGGCGCATAGGTATAGGCGTACTCCAAACATGGGAAAGCCTAGTCTCGGTTGATGAGCTTCTCATAGCAAAAGACATCAAGGCTTGGGCGGATATCTACAGACCTCGACAGATATGCCACGACAAGTACGCCACTCAAACTATTGCCGACCGCCTCACTAATGCCGGACAAATTTGTGCTGACATTTCAGGAGCGCAGTTCTATCAGGCTTGTTCAGACTTGCTAGATGCAACCGTGAACCAGAAGTGGGTTCATGCCGGTCAAGACTTGCTCATTACTCAGTTTGCCAATGTTGCGGCAAAGACAAACGACTCAAGCTGGCGCATCGTTAAGCGACAGTCTGCCGGATCTGTTGCAATACCGATTTCAGTAGCGATGACAATCTCGACACTATTGAAACCACAACAGGTAGCGGCTATATACACGGAATAACCTACATGTAGTGTATAATTGCCCTCTATGGGTATCTTCTCGCGTAATAAGCCAGCTATATTGGAAGCGCAATACGCGCCACAGATCATGGGCGAGAACTACCCATCTCTCTACAATTCCATGTTTGCGCGTATCTCACGCAAGGATGCCATGAGCTGCGCCAGCGTTGCACGCGCCCGTAACCTCATCACAGGCACAGTAGCCTCCATCCCACTTGAGTATTACAACAAGCGCACAGGCGAAGTTATCGCTCCTCCTCGTTGGATTAACCAACTCTCTAAGAGCCAGCCATCATTCGTCACAATTAACTGGATCGTGGACAGCCTTCTGTTCTACGGCGTATCTTACTTAATCGTCACAGAGCGTTATGCAGAAGATGGCAGACCAGCCTCCTTTGAGTGGGTTGCTAACTCTCGCGTTACCTTTACAACAGACTTAGAAGGCATCTCAGTTACTCAGTACTACATAGATGCAAGCCCTATTGACATGAACGACATTGTGACCATTCAGGGCTTTGATGAGGGTGTGCTAGAGCGTGGGGCTCGCACAATCCAGTCTGCAATAGATGTAGAGCGCGCAGCTGCTCAAAACTCAGCAAATCCACAACCTGCTGGCTTCCTAAAGAACTCTGGCGCTGACTTGCCACCTGCAGAGGTTCAAGGACTTATCGCAGCTTGGAAGCGTGCCCGTCAGAATAATTCAACAGCATATTTGACATCAACTCTGGATTACTCTCCAGTAGCCTTCTCGCCAAAGGACATGATGTACAACGAGGCTATCCAAAACCTCTCAACTCAAATCGCTCGTACTATGAATGTACCTGCCTATTACCTTTCAGCAGATCAGAACACCACAATGACTTATGCCAATGTGCAGGATGAGCGCAAGCAGTTCTACGCTCTATCTATCGAGCCTTACATTAAGGCTATCGAGTCTCGCCTTTCAATGGATGACATCTCAACAGCAGGGCATGAGGTTAAGTTCGCTGTAGCGGATACCTTCCTCAAGCAAGACCCACTTGTTGAAATTCAGGTAATCGAGAAGCTCCTGACTCTAGGACTTATCACATTAGAGCAAGCAATGGAAATGACGGACCTAACACCTAACGGATCAGAAGGTATGAGCTAATGCAACAACTAATCATCGAAGCAGCCTCTATTGAGTGCAGCGAAGAACGCCGTGAAATATCAGGCAAAATTGTGCCAATGGGAACAGGCGAAGTGGGACACACCAATATGGGTGGAGTCGTATTCGAGGCAGGGTCTATAGATGTTTCAGACATCTCAAAGATTAAGTTGCTATCACAGCACGACATGAAGAAGCCAGTAGGTCGCATGACCGCCGCTGAGGTTCGCCCAGACGGTATTTACGCAACCTTCAAGCTCTCACGCTCTACAGGCGGAAACGATGCTCTTATCCAAGCACAGGAAGGACTCGTAAGCGGTCTTTCAGTAGGTGCAGAGGTAATCGCATCAAAGCCTTCACGCGATGGACACATTATCGTCTCATCAGCCAAGTTAAAAGAAGTTTCTCTAGTAACAGAGCCAGCCTTTAAGTCTGCTCAGGTGTTAGAGATCGCGGCAGAGGAAGTCATCCCTGCCGAGGAAACCCAACCAGAAAGCGAGCCAGTCGTGGAAGAAACCACTACACCGGTAGAAGCTCCAGCAGTTGAAGCAGCAGCAGTCGAAGCCGCTCGCCCAACAGTTGTTGCTAACCTTCAGGTGAGAGAGCGCACAGCGCCAATCTCATCAGCACAATATCTCGAAGCATCTATGAAAGCAGCTCTAGGCGATGACGAAGCTCGTCGTACAGTTCGTGCAGCAGATGACTCAACATCAACAAACACAGGCTTGACACTACCGTCACACCTCAACACATTCATCACAGATACATTCTCTGGACGTCCAGCATTTGAGGCTGCAACTCGCGGCTCACTCGCAGGAATTGACGGAATGTCATTCACCGTGCCCCGACTTTATACCAATGCGACTTCAGCAGATGTAGCACCAACAGTTGCAGACACAAACGAAGGCTCAGCACCATCTGAGACAGGCATGACTTCTGCATACGACACAATCTCAATCAACAAGTTCTCAGGACTACAGCGCGTTTCATTCGAGCTTGTAGATCGTTCATCTCCAGCGTTCATGGAGCTAATGATGGCTGAGCTTCGCAAGGCATACGAGAAGGCTACAGATGCAGCTCTCCTCGCAGCGTTTATCGCTGACGGAACAACTGCAGCAACAACAGCAGCAACAGCAGCTGGCTTGCAGTCATTCGTGTCAGTAGAAGGCGCAGCAGCATACAAGGGTACTGGCGGAGACTTCGCTAACAAGCTTGTTGCTTCAACTGACCAATGGGCAGCTATCGCAGGATATGCTGACTCAACAGGTCGCGCACTTTACTCAGCACAAGGCGCAACACAGAACGCATCAGGCAACGCAGTTGCTACAAGCGTTGTAGGCGGCGTACTTGGAACTGACCTCATCGTAGATCACAACATTGCAGCATCAGGCATCGTTGATAACTCAGCGTTCCTCGTTGCTCCATCATCTGTGTACACATGGGAGTCACCAACTACACAACTTCGCGTTAATGTTCTTACATCAGGCGAAATCGAAATCAACCTATACGGATACCTCGCAATCTACTTGGCTAAGTCAGGTAAGGGCGTTCGTAAGTTCAACCTAACTTAATTAGTTAGCACTTAAGTCGCTGGTGGGGGTAGCGGAGCCCTTCTACCCTCACCAGTCTTTAGGAAAGGAAACAAATGTCTCTTACAACAGTTGCAGAGCTTCGCACAGCTCTCGGTGTCGGCACTCTATACGCTGATGCAACTTTGCAAGAAGTCTGCGATGCTGCAGACAATGTGTTGTTGCCTTTCCTATGGACTAATACAAACTCCAATGTAGGTCACAGCAACACGACCAACACAGGCACTTTGTACTTCGATTTCCCAGTTCAAGACATTTACTATGTCGGTCAGACCGTCACCATTACTGGCAACGGCTCAAAGCATAACGGATCTAAGACCCTTACAGGCGTTGGTCTAGACACCATCACTTATGCCATCACAGGTAACAACAACACAGCAGCGCCTTACCACCCAGTCAATCCCTTTGGCTTGGTAGCGGCAGACACTTATGTGGATTACACAACTGTTCCAGCAATTCAAGAAGCAGCTCTTATGATTTCTATAGACATCTGGCAGAGCCGTCAAGCGCCTTCAAGCGGAGGAGTAACAATAGATGGATTTGCACCAAGCCCTTATCGCATGGGCAATACTTTGCTTGCCCGTGTTCGCGGCTTGCTTGCTCCATATCTTGACCCTCGTTCAATGGTGGGCTGATGACTGTTGCGCTAACGACACTCCGGACAACAATAGCGACTGCGCTTGTAGATAACACAAAGTATTCAACCTTTGCGTTCCCACCTGCCACGCCTATTGCTAACTCGGTAATCGTTAGCCCGTCAGATCCTTATCTAGAGCCACAAAACAACTCTTACAACACGATTAGCCCAATGGCTAACTTCTCTATTGTGATGCTAGTTCCCTTGCTCGATAATGAGGGTAACCTAAATGGAATTGAAGATATGGTGGTTGCTGTATTCAACAAACTATCAGCATCTTCTATCGTCTATAAGGTCGGCAGCGTGAGCGCACCAAGCGTTCTCAATGCCGTCTCAGGCGATTTACTCACCTGCTCAATGCAGGTGTCTGTTCTAACGAGTTGGAGTTAATCATGTCCGATTATGACAAAGAGCTGGAAGCCTTCCTCATCAAGGTCGGACAAATCCAGCCAGTAGCACCAGCACCAAAACCAGCAACCAAGAAGGATGAGGAATAAATCATGGCAGTTTATATGAACAATGGCTGCGTAGTCACCGTTTCAGCGGTAGATCTATCAGACCATGTTACAAGCGTAACTCTTAACCGTTCATTCGATGAGCTTGAGGTTACAGCAATGGGTGACTCAGGTCACAAGTTCGTTAAGGGTCTAGAGGCTTCATCAGTCACTATTGACTTCCTCAACGACAACGCAACAGGCGAAGTTTTACAGACTCTACAGACAGCATGGGGAACCAACGCGACTGTAACTCTCAAGGCTACATCTGCAGCGACATCTGCTACAAACCCACTTTACACATTCACAGCTCTTATCAACAACACAACCGACATCAACGGCGCAGTTGGCGATCTATCAACACAGAGCGTTACTTGGAATGTATCCGGTACAGTAGTAGTCACAACAGCGTAATCAAACAAAGGGGCTAAAAATGGCAAAACTCAAAGTAACAAGGGCTGACGGTTCTACAACCGATTATGAGATAACTCCGGTTATCGAGTACGCCTTTGAGCAAGCTAAGAACAAAGGTTTCCATAAGGCACTCATTGAAGATCAGAAGCAATCTGATGTTTATTGGCTTTGCTGGGAAGCAATCCGCCGTAGTGGTGAAACGGTCAAGCCGTTTGGTGAGGACTTTATCTCAACGCTTAAAGCTGTTGAGGTTCTAGAGTCTGACCCTTTAGGCTAGAGCGAGAGTCCATCACCATGCTCGTGGCTCGTTTGAGCCTAGAGACTGGACTTTCGCCCCAAACTTTATTAGACCTAGATAGCAGAATGTTTAGGGCTTTACTGCAAGCGATGAAAGACAGAGCAAAGGAGCAGCAAGATGTCAGTAAGTCTAGACGGCGCTCCTAAGCTTCGTCTGGCTATGAAGAAGTTTCCAACAGAGCTTGATAAAGAAACTAAGAAAAACATCAGGGCTGTTCTTGCTTCTGTTACTGGCAGGGCTAAAGGCTACCTTCCTTCTAATGGGCAAATGCTTTCAGGCTGGACTAACTCGGCTTCCTCAGAGGATACAGCCAAATACAGAGCCTTTCCTAAATACGATCAAGGTGCAGCCATTAGAGGCATCAAGACAAGCACTAAGCCATCTAAGCCAAGTCGCAATGGTTGGACATCCCTTGTAAGCATTGCTAACTCAAACGCCGGTGGCGCTATCTATGAGACTGCAGGGCGCAAGAACCCTAACGGTCAGCCAGTCTTCCAGCGCACTAAGTTCACTCCTCCTACTTACCGTGAAGATGGCAAGGCGTATAACAAGTCTCTTAACCCTAATGCTGGCAAGCAGTTTGTAGATCGTCTTAACGCTACTGGACGGCTTGTTAATGCTAGAGAGCAAGGCTTGGTAGGTCGAGGAACTCGCAAGCTGACTGGTCGCGTAATCTTTAGGGCGTGGGCAGAAGATGGCGGCAAGGCTAACGCTGCAGTTATTAAAGCCGTTGAAAAGGTGTCAAACAAACTTAATAGAGGTGGCGCGTAATGGCTAATGTAAAAATTAACATCCTTACCGAGTTCTTAGGTAAAGGCTTAAAGGAAGCCGATAAGAGCGTTAAGAGCTTTGAGAAGTCCGTTAAGAGTGTCAGTTACCTCTTTGGTGGAGGCTATTTAGGAGCTAAGGTTCTCGCCTTCTCCAAGAGTGCAGTTAAGGCTTTCGCGGCAGACGATAAGGCTGCTCAGGTTCTTACTCGCACACTCAGCAATCTAGGCTTAGCCTTCTCTGATCTTAATGTCCAGAAGTTCATCTCAGACATCCAGAAGGAAACCGGCGTACTTGATGACAAGCTACGCCCTGCTTTCCAGAAGTTATTAACTACTACTGGCTCTGTTGTAGAGTCACAGAAAATTCTCCGCACCGCGCTTGACCTCTCGGCCGCTTCTGGTGTGGATCTCAACACCGTTGCCGGTGACCTCTCAAAGGCATACGCAGGGCAGACCAGAGGCATAACCAAGTATGGCTTAGGACTTAGCGCAGCTGAGTTAAAGGCTATGAGCTTCCTAGAAATTCAGGAGAAGATTAACAAAGCTTTTGGCGGTCAAGCAGCTGCAGTAGCAGATACCTACGCTGGAAAGATAGACAAGCTCAATGTTCTCTTTGCTGACTTTAATGAGTCTGTAGGTAAGAGCCTTCTCAACAGCTTAGACAATCTCTCAGGTCAGCAGGGTGGTGGGCTATCTTGGATGGAGCGCCGCCTCGATGCTTTAAGTGCTTCGCTCAACCGCGCCACAGACAACTTCAGCCGCTTTGGTGGTGCTATCGGTCTTGCGTTTAGAGGTCAAGGCGCAGCAGCAGCAGACCTACTTAACCAACCTCAAGGCGGAAAGAAGCCAGCCTACACAGGCGCTATACCATCCATCCAGTCTGAGTTAGCAATCAAGGTTGCTGAGGATTACCTCAAGAAGTTACGCGATGAATACAAGGCATCTCAGAAGATTACCAACGAGAAGAAGAAGCAACTAGCCTTAGACAAGGCAAAGGCAAGCCTCGCTAAGGCTCAGGCTAACTTTGACATTACCAAGATTAACCTAGCGGCAGCCCTCAAGGGTAAAGTTACAGAGGAAGAAAAAATCCGTTTGATGGCTCTGCAAGCCATTGAAAACGAGAACGGTGATCTAGCCCTTTCATGGATAGCCAAGCTAGATGCAGCTCGCAAGAAGGCTGCAGAGGATGAGGCAGCCCGTCAGGAAAACCTTATAGCAAGCATCCAAGCTCGCATGAATGTCATCATGGCTTTGCAGGATCGCGTGAACGCCAAGATAGCTGGCAATACCATAAGCGCTCAAGCAGCGACAGTAAGTGATGTTCAATCTCGCATGGACACTATCTCAGCCCTTCAAGCTAGAGTGGATGCTAAAGCCGCTGGCAATCAGGTTATTGTAAATGTCGCTGGTAGCGTTATCTCACAGCAAGAACTTGTAGGCGCTGTTCGTGATGGCTTACTCAATGACAGCCTCTCAGCCAAGCAAGCCAATGTGAACCGTCAGCTTGGGTCGTTTGTTTCGTGAGTCTCCCAGCCAATATAGCCGTATCATTTGACTTCTCATCAGGTGCGACTTTTGGCTACCCGTTTACTATTGGCGATGCTGAGTTTGGTGTTATAGGCAAATCAACCTTTGCTTCCTCAGAAGTTCCCACTCCAGTAATTGACTTGACTCCAAATGTCCGTCAGATAACCATTACCCGTGGTCGTAACATCATGCGCGATACCTACGAGGCTGGCAGCTGTACGGTGCGAGTATTAGACCCAGACTCTTATTTCAACCCACAGAACCCTTCTAGCCCTTACTACGGCTACCTCACACCACTTCGCAAGATACGCGTATCAGCAACCGTAGGGGGCGTGGGGTACTTCTTGTTCTCAGGTTACACAGAGGCTTACAACTACACTTACCCACAGGGGCAGGAAACTGGCTATGTAGATATCCAATGCTCTGATGCTTTCCGTCTATTTCAACTGGCAACCGTCCAGACCGTAGCCGATGCAACTGCAGGACAAACAACCGGCACACGCATTGGCAAGATACTTGACCAAATGAACTTCCCTACATCTATGAGAACCATCGCTACCGGTTCAACTACCTGCCAAGCAGATCCAGCAACTACTCGCTCTGGCTTAGGCGCTCTCAAGAACGCAGAGTTCACAGAGCAGGGTGCGTTCTATATCTCCAGCGAAGGAACAGCAATCTTTAAGTCCAGAGATGAGGTTGTGGGCTCTCTAGGTGCTACTCCTATTGAGTTCAACCAAACCACAGGCATCCCATACTCAAACCTTGTGTACGCCTTTGATGACAAGCTCATCATCAACACAGCTGACTTCACCCGTGTAGGTGGCACAAAGCAGACTGTACAAAACACCGCCTCAGTTACTAAGTACTTTCCTCACGGCAATGTCGAGGACTCGCTTGTAGCCGAGACTGATGCTCAGGTCTTGAACATAGCCCAAGTCTATGTGGCAAGCAGAGCAGAGACATCCATACGAATAGATGCCATGACTGTGGATCTACTGGATACAGCCGTACCAACTGCCACAATGCTTGGACTTGATTACTTCTCACCATTGAAGATAACAAATGTCCAACCTGATGTCTCTACTATTGTTAAGACTTTGCAAGCGCAGGGTCTAGCGTGGGATATAACCCCAAACCGTATGAAATGCACAGTTACGACCCTTGAGCCAATCGTTGAAGGTTTCATCATTGGAAGCAGCACATACGGTATAATCGGACAATCTATAATGAGTTACTAGGAGTATGACATGGCAGTAGGCTTTCCAGCGGCAACCGGAGACATTTTTACGGCTGCAGACTATAACGGGCTTGTGACCTATGAGGTCAAGGCTGACCAGACAGCTGACTATACAGCCGTCCTAGCAGACTCCTATCAGGTTCTAGTGCCTATGAATAAGGCAACCGCTGTAGCCTTTAAGATCCCTACAAACGCTTCTGCAGCAATCCCTGTGGGCTCTGTGATTACAGTCCTCAATAAGGGCGTTGGCGCAGTAACCATCTCAGCCGTAACAAGTGGTACCACGACGGTACTATCAGGCGGAGCAGTTGCCGCTTCTCCTACTCTTGCCCAATACAAGACAGCCGCTTGCATCAAGGTTGCAACAGATACTTGGTATGTCGTTGGAGCAGTTGCGTAGTGATAGCAAATCAAATTGCTGGGGCTCTAGGAGCTGGAGCGCCTCCCAGTAATCCTGCCTATGAATCTATTGCCACAGTTGCAGGTAGTAATACTACTTCAATAAACTTTACTTCTATACCATCAACTTACAAGCACTTACAATTTAGATTTATTGCTCAAAATACAGATACATCTTACTTACTCCCATTTGATATGCAAATAAATGGAGCAACTGGAACTTCATATTCTTGGCATCAACTTAAAGGTACAGGTGGATCAGTAGGGGCTTATGGCGGTGCTACAAAAAATTGGATAGAATTTGGTTCTATATTACCAGCTGGTGGCGCAGGTCAAAATACTGTATCTGTTGGCATCATAGATATACAAGATTATAGCAATACTTCAACAAACAAAACCGTAAGATTCCTCGGTGGTTGGGATAATAATAATATACAAGGTAGCATTAACTTAACTTCTGGTTTATATCAGTCAACATCAGCGGTTTCATCTGTTAAGTTTTTATCAGATAATGGATCTTGGTCTTTTGGAAGCAAGACCTCTATTGCACTTTACGGGATTAAGGGGTAACAATGGCTGCAGGAGCAACTTACGAACCAATCGCAACCTACACGCTAGGCAGCGCAGCAAAGCCAATTACATTTAGTTCCATCCCTGCTACCTATACCGATTTGAGGGTTGTTCTAGTTGCTTTAGGCGCGACAGGAAGTTTAAGACCTACTATTAAGTTTAACTCTGATTCTTCAACAAACTACTCAGCAACTAGACTTTATGGGGATGGTTCAAGTGCCGCATCCGATAGATACACAAGCAGTTCAGATGGAATCTATGGAGCAGCAAACATTTCTACATCCATTTCAGGCTTAATTACTTTTGACATTTTCTCTTATGCAGGTTCTACTTACAAGACAGTTTTGTTTACTGGTTCTACTGATGACAACACAGCAAACGGCAAGGTAGATAGAACAGTTGGTCTTTGGCGTTCAACCTCTGTTATTACTCAAATTGACTTAGGGAATCTCTTTTCCAGCAATTATGCAATAGGCACTACCGCAACCCTCTACGGAATTAAAAGTGCTTAGCCCTTGCATTACCGCGAAGCGCGGTATTACGACAAACGGCTACAGCCGCATCCGCATAGACGGAAAGCAAATCCAGTCTCACCGTTGGGCTTGGGAGCTTCTTAATGGAGCAATTCCAGAAGGGAAAGTAATTGACCATATGTGCAGCAATAGACTCTGCATTGCACCAGATCACTTACGCCTAGTTACCCAGCAAGAGAACATTATGGCTGGACTACATAACATTAACAACAGAAGCCATTGCAAGCAGGGGCATCCTTTTGAGGGGAACATAATGGTACGCAAGAACGGCAAGCGCGAGTGCGCTGAGTGCAACCGAGTACGCGCTAAAGCGAACTACGCAAAGAAGGTGAGTGCATAATGGGAACGACCTACGAACTAATCAAAGGTGAGACACTTACATCATCTGCTGCTTCTTATACCTTTACTGCTATTCCTAGCACTTGGACGGATTTGGTGTTGAGATGGTCTGCAAGAGATACAAGTAATACAGGAAACTATTTCTCTAACGCTCGTATGCAAATTAACTCAATTACGACAAATTACAGCGAAACTTACCTTCAAGGAACTTCCACTACAGCAACAACCTCGGCTTTAACAAGCACCAATTACTGGTGGCTGTATAACTCTTATCCTTCCAGTCTTTCAACCTCTAACACTTTTAGCAATAATGAAACATATTTACCATCATATGCTGGTGCCGCCAACAAAGTCGGCTCTCATTCTGCTGTGCAAGAAAACAATCTTGCCACTTTTGAGAGTGCAAATATCTTGGTTTTTGCTACATTGTTGTCAAATACTGCAGCAATTTCGAGTGTGGCAATACTAGCCGCTACTTCTTTCGCAGCAGGCTCATCATTCTATCTATACGGCATCAAGAACTCATAAGGAGCAATCATGGCAAACCCAACACGAATCGAAGTAAATTGCACTACTGGTGAGGTTCTTGAAATTGAACTTACCGACGAAGAAGTAGCGCAGCGCGAGGCAGAAGCGGCAGCATACGCAGCGGCAGAAGCAGAGCGTGAAGCCGAGGCACGGGCAAAGGCAACCGCTAAGGCTGCACTACTGACCAAGCTCGGCATCACAGCGGAAGAAGCTGCACTCCTACTCGGATGAAGCCTCGCCTATCCAAAGCTGCACACTCCCTAAGAGAGCAGGTGAATAGTGCCTACCCAGACCGTGATAAGACTTCCGATGGTTGGCTCGGCGATGCATCACATTCACAGCGTGCTAGCGACCACAATCCTGCTGCACCGACTGGAGTTGTTAGAGCAATCGACTTGGATAGAGATCTCTTTACAAACTCCAAACCCGACAGGATGCCCTATCTTGCAGATCAGATACGGATATGCGCCAAGAAGGATAAACGGATCTCCTATGTCATCTTCAACAGCCGCATCGCCTCAGCCAAGTCCTTATGGCGTTGGAGAACTTATCGTGGAGTCAATCCGCATATTAAGCATTGCCATGTATCTTTTACTGCAAAAGGCGATAACGACCCTAGACCGTTTAACATCCCACTACTGGAGATAAACTAATGAACATGAAGAACCCTGCCGTCCTTACCGCTGGAGCTTTCCTATCCGCTTGGGCTGCATCTAACTTTGCAGCTGACTATCGCTCAATCCTTTGGGCTGTACTTGCAGGGGTGTTTGGGTATGCAACACCAACGAAACGATGAGTCTGACCGACTTTGCTGCTTTGATCACGGGGATCGTGACGGGGCTGGCTGGTGTTGCCACGATGGTTCATCACCTCGTGAAGCATTACTTAAGCGAATTGAAGCCGAACGGTGGCAGCTCGATGAGGGATGCCATCAACGATACTAAACAACAAATAACTGTCTTAGAAGCGCGTGTCGAAACAATCATAGACTTACTTAAGAAGTAACACTTATCACATGGCTAGAAAACAAACCATAGATTTATCCACATACTCAAAGCTCGACCAGTACACAATCGGGTTGAACGAGTATTGGCTTTCCCTCAAGCGAGCAGGGTTCGCTGACGATATAGCCATGTCGCTGCTTCTAGAACCTGCCACCTATCCGACAACCATTCTGCCATCTCCTAACTGGCTTCCCTATCAGGGTGGATACTACGAAGATGACGAAGATGAGGATTAAACCCTATGAAGAAAATTGTGATCCTAAGTGATTTGCAAGTTCCCTTCGAAGATGTACATGTAACACGCAACATAGCCAAGTTCCTACAAACCTTTAAGCCAGACCAGACAGTCACAATAGGTGACGAGATAGACTTCCAGACCATAAGCAAGTGGTCAGAAGGTACGCCAGAGGCATACTCACAGACTCTAGGCGATGACCGAGACCGCTGCGTTGACCTCCTATGGGAGCTTGGGGTCACAGACTGCATTAGGTCTAACCATACTGACCGCCTCTATAACATCATCATGAAGAAAATCCCTAGCTTCCTATCCTTGCCAGAGCTTCGCTTTGAAAAGTTCATGAAGTTTGATGAGTTAGGTATTACCTTTCACAAGAAGCCTATGCAGCTAGCACCCTCATGGGTAGCCGTTCACGGTGACCATACCCCTATCAAGTCTCAGGGCGGTTTAAGCGCACTAGAGGCAGCCCGTAGGACAGGCACTAACATCATCTCAGGGCATACCCATAGGGCAGGGCGCACATCCTTCTCAGAAGCCATAGGAGGGCGTTTGGGGCGTGTTCTACATGGTGTTGAGGTAGGTAACCTAATGGACTTCAAACAGGCTGCATACACCCGTGGAACGGCTAATTGGCAGCAAGCCTTTGCCATCATGTATGTCAAGGGTAAGAATGTCCAAGTGGATCTAATCTACATAGAGAAGAACGGCACTTTCATAGTTCAGGGCAAGGTCTATGGACGACCTCGTTAAGTCTCTCGTACCTCTCAGGCGCACCGTAGATGACGGGGTAGATGAGGCAGAAGCGTTACCGTTTCGTTATCAAAAAAGGCTAGTTGAGGTAGAGCTGCCGTTGTAAGGTTCTCCTAACAACAACGAAAGGGGCTCTACATGTTTGACAATCACGACATCATTATTCTAGTTTCAATGTGTCTAGGCGCAATCCCAGCTTTCCTACTCGGATATGCCAAAGGGCACGAACACGGCAAGATAGCAGGACGCATCGCTTACAAGCGTGCTAAGCAGTACGAGCAGGTAGGGCGATGAAGGCAAGTGAGATCCTCCTATCAGCAACAGACATTATTGGTCAGCGAGGACTTGTTTATGGTAGTCCGCGTGTCAATCAGTCAAGAATCGCACTACGACTCCAACAAATGCTTGAAGTACCAGTTACGGATTACCAAGCATGTTTGGCGATGGTCGAGGTCAAGCTCGCCAGACTCCAAGAAACTCCATACCATCTCGACAGCATCATAGATGCGTGTGCTTACCTAGCACTTGCCGGAGAACTTATATCAGAGGAGGACGAGCTTTATGTTTAACCTAGAAGATTACGAGACAGTTGAAGAACGCCTAGCAAAGTTTTGGAAGGATTATCCAGATGGACTTGTACACACGGATCTTGTGGAACACAGCACCAACAGGTTTGTTGTTAAGGCTAGTATCTTTAGAACTGAAGCTGATGCAAAGGCTTGGACTACAGGCTATGCAGAGGAAACCGTCTCGGCTAGAGGTGTTAACTCTACGAGCGCTTTGGAGAATTGTGAGACGAGTGCAATCGGGCGTGCTTTGGCTAACGCAAACTATGCTGCAAAAGGCAAAAGAGCGAGCCGAGAGGAAATGTCTAAGGTAAAGGCTGGAGCTCCTAAGCCCTTTGCTGAGAAGTTAGCAGAGAAGATTACCGTGGCTAAGGAAGATGATCCGTGGACTATCAAAACCGTAGAGTCTGCTCCACCTGCTCAAGATGCAGTCCAGTTGGTCAAGGATGTATTAGGCGGTAAGACTCAAGAGGACATTCCAAGCTGTAAGCATGGAGATATGATATGGAAGCATGGAGTTAGCCAAAAGACTAAGAAGCCGTGGGGTCAGTTTAGATGTGTTCTACAGGGTAGTGCAGGGGCAGTTCAAGAAGCCTTCTGCGAGCCTATCTGGTACATGATCTCTGATGACGGTTCTTGGAAGCCGCAGGTGAAGTGGTAATGGGAAAACTCTACTTTAAGAACCTCGACAATGAGTGGGAGCAGTTCCCTACTGATGAGGATTTAGAAGCTGCACGCAAGTCAGCTGATGACCTTGAGGATTTGGGTTTTCGTATCATCTGCCAGATGTGCAACGAGCGCCCAAGCGTGAGGGAAATCAAAGACCGCATGGTTCACCATGAGTGGACATGCCCTAAGTGTCATACAATCAACAGCGCTGGTAAGGCATAGCCATTAGCCAGCATAGAAAGCATCGGGGTTTCCGAACAGAGCGCGTGGTAAGCCAGTACCTATCGGAATGGTGGAAGGGCGCTACTGTTGGGAGAGGCAACGGCAAAGACATAGTGAATATCCCTATGGACATAGAGGTCAAAGCGAGAAGTGACTTCAAGCCGTTGGAGTTTTTGCGCCAGTCAGAGAAGCGATCTAAAGAGAGCGGAGAACTATCTTTGGTCGTATGCCGCATGAATGGGCAAGGGGAAAATGCTGCCGAGTATTTATCCTTCCTGCGGTTCTCTGACTTGGTGCAATTACTTATACAAGCCGGATACACGGATATGCAGTCCGATATGGAACAATTAGATCCTATGCGCTGCAATATGTGTGGTGCTTGGAGTTTCAAGGAGACTTGCAATATGTGTGAGAAAGACCCAGATGCCAATCTATGAGTTCGAGTGTGACAATGAGAAGTGCGCTAGTAATAGCCGATATGACCAAGAGTTCAGCATCGCAGAGCCTCACGATTTAGAGTGTCCGTTCTGTCATGCTTCCATGAGGAAGGTGTACTCAAGTGTTCCAGCAGTCCATTTCAAGGGTTCAGGGTTCTACAGCACAGACCGATAGCTTAATAGTGTTTGACTTCTTCGCAGGTACAGGCTCTAGCACTAAAGCCTTCGAAGATGCTGGTCATAGGGTTATCAGGGTTGAATTAGATCCTTACTTCCAAGCTGATGAGCAAGACATGTTGAGCCTTACAGCTGATGGTTTAATAGCCAAGTATGGTAAGCCTGATTTCATATGGGCTTCACCACCTTGCACAGCCTTTAGCGTGGCAGGTGTTAGCCATCACTTTGACCTAGATGGTCAGCCTAAGTCTGAGACTGCTGTGATGGGCATCACACTACTAGAAAAGACTCTAAGCCTTATATCTGAGCTTAAGCCTAAGTATTGGGTAATGGAAAACCCTAGAGGCATGATGCGTAAGCAGAAGCAAGTAGCCAATCTAAAGCTCAATACAGTTACTTACTGTGCTTATGGTGATACTCGCATGAAGCCTACTGACTTATGGAATAACCTAGATTGGGAGTCCAGACCAATGTGCAAGAACGGTAGTCCATGCCATGAGTCTGCTCCTAGAGGATCTAGAACAGGCACACAAGGAATGAAGAACTCAAAGCTGCGTAGCCAAGTGCCTTACGCGCTCAGCAAAGAAATATGTGATGTAATTCACATCTCACATAATGAGATTATGGTAGGTGCTACGCATGAACATATTTGACAAGCTTGGTACTCTTACGGCTAGAGCCCTTAAAGGGGCTCACAGCGAGCCGCTGAAGCGGATAGCTCGCTGGGTAGCCGCCGCTATTGGGATATCTCTATGTTTCGTCAGTACGCAAACAGTAGGGTCTCAAGAAGTGCCAATTCAAAAGACAGTATCTACAATTTCATTAGACTCTTATGCAAGAATGTTATTAACTCATAAGACTTACAAATGCTTTAGAGAGTTAGCCTTTAGGGAAAGCTCTTGGGATGGTACTGATAACAGTCCATCCTTCAACGCTGTTAATGGATCTCATTATGGGTTTATGCAAGGTAGGTCTATACACCTTAAGGGTGCTAGTGCAGATAGACAGTTCTGGTGGAGCTTTAGGTATGTAGCCCATAGGTATGGGATAACACGCTATGATGAGCCTAACTATTGTGGTGCATTAGCACATAGCAAGAAGCGAGGATGGCACTAATGTATGTAGGTGTCCCTATGAACTACTATTGCAATGGATGTGGTTGGTTTGGTGGTATAACAGCACCACTTGGTTATTATCTAAAGATACTGTGCCCTATGTGTGACCTACTACTAGAGGATGTAACAGATAATGGCTAAGCGTGGTGACCCTCGCCTATCTCGTAAGTACAAAGAGAAGCGGCTTAAGGTATTGAGTCGTGACCAATGGACTTGTGCCTACTGCTCACAAGCTGCAGACCAAGTAGATCACATCATCCCAATCAGTAGAGGTGGTGACCCTGTGGACATGGATAACATGGTGGCTTGTTGTAAGACATGCAACATAAGCAAGGGCAACCGCTCACAAGGCGTTTTTTTAGCACGGACGGCTACCCCCCCTGT
>Ga0181355_1000454_pt1 | contig 17569 bp, 22 predicted proteins | sample Fa13VDMM15DN_FD_130099 | JGI IMG/M metagenome (GOLD analysis project Ga0181355, IMG submission 130099) | Freshwater viral communities from Lake Michigan, USA - Fa13.VD.MM15.D.N | ecosystem: Environmental > Aquatic > Freshwater > Lake | place: USA: Michigan | collected 2013-09-23 | reverse complement strand
GGTGCCAAGTCTTTTAAGCAATCAATAAAGGATGACCACTTCCTTTCTGGATACTTTGTTTGAATCCAAGTTTTCTCAGCCTGAGTTAGCCCCTTGAATATATCATAATCATATAGAGCTTTATTTCTACTGATCTTTTCTGCAAAGTCTCTAAAGAATCCTATTGAAGCTAAAGCCTTAAAAGATGTTGAGCTAATATTGGGGCTAAGATATAATAGTATCTCAAGCCAATTAAATTTCGTGATAACTTTGTTTAAATCTTTTTCAGCCTGCTTAATTGCTTCAATCACAACGTCGCCAGTTTTACCAGTTAGTGACTTTATATCTTTAACACCAAAGTATATCTTCCCCTTATTGATATTAAACTTTATTTCATAGTTAGATAATGACGGTGTTTTTACCTGTATATCAAATAGCTTTGCCTCAGAAATAAGTTCGTAAACTTCTTGGTGAGGATCTTGCTTTTCGTTTGCGTAGAATAGATAAGATAAAAAGAACTCTAGAGTGTGATGCGCTTTATAGTATGCACTCCAATATGAACACACGGCATAAGATATACTGTGAGATTTATTAAAGGCATATCTAGCAGACTTCTCAATCCATCCGAAAATCTGTTCTGCTTCTTCTTTCGTTACCATTCCAACGCGCTGTGATCCCTCAATGAATGATTTCTTAACTTCATTCATGAGATCAGCTTTTTTCTTTCCAATGGCTTTACGAAGAACGTCAGCTTCTTGTAGATTGAAGCCAGCGACCTTTTGAGCTATACGCATGGACTGTTCTTGATAAACTAGAACCCCATAGGTTGGCTTTAAGATTTCTTCTAGAGACTCATGCAAATATACAACTTCTTCTCTGCCGTGCTTTCTATCAACATAATGCTGGGTCATAGACTTTCCATCAACGAAAGCCTTTAATGTTCCCGGCCTAATAATAGCAATAAGAGCAGATAGTTCTTCAATATTTGTTGGAGCAACCTTTTTAGCCCAAGCTTTACCAAGATTACTTTCTAGCTGAAAGACACCCTTGGTCTTGCCTTCTGCAAATAATTGCCAAGTCTTCTTATCGTTATAATTAATCATTTATTCCCTCGACAACAAATAATTTAATGCGTTTGTTATACCTTCAATATTATCACCTAATTTTCCTATACCAGTATTACATTTGTCACAAAGCCAACCCCTAAAAGTATCGTTAGAATGATTATGGTCTAAAACCCATTTATCTGTTACTTTATGACAACATTCACAAACTTCTGGTTTGTCCGGTGCGATTTTTCTCAATTCATTTCTAATTTTTGTATGTTCTTTTATACATTCTTTACACCTAGAATCTAGGTTATCTTTATAATGTATGTGTTTAGGAAATTCATCAAAAGATTTAGGAATATTACAATATATACAAGTTTTTGTATTATCAGTTGTGTCTATATCTTTATCTTGAATAAATTCTAGATAGATTTGATTATTTGACATACAAATTTCCATTAGCAAACGCCTTATCAAAAGTAATGTTCTGATACACAGACCTGTGTGTTTTCATTAGCTTGATAAATATATTAGCCTCGTCCTTAACGTCTTGTAGAGCGTCGTGAGCCTTGTCCTTACTAAGACCCATTCTATCTCGTAGTGAATCCATGCTGATTGACTTTACAGATGGATCACTCTCTGTCCACACGAAAACATTATCCATAATGTCTATCTTATAAACCTTGCTGAACAGTTTCTGGTGTTCACGCTCTTTATCCCAAGGCCCATATTCCTTACACAGTCTATTAACAATGTGCATATCGAATCCAAGAATATTAAAACCTACTGGAATTGGAGCAAAGAATGGATCACCCTTCCAATTGTATTGATCAACAAACTTAACAAACTTTGACCAAACAGACTTAATAGATGGTGCTTCTGCTAAACCTTCTCTGGTTTTCTTAGTAATCTTTAATGCTTCGTCTTGGATCGGGTCCAAGCCAGCAGCCACGGCGGCAGCATCATCAAATATAGGCTTGATCTCGCTATTAAACTGACCCTTAACTGCTAGACTTCTACCGTCTAGTGCTAAAGCTGCAATTTGTGTTGGCTGAGTTTTGTGCGGGTTGCGTGAGCCTGTTTCAAAGTCGAATATAATATAGTCTCTATTAGCCATGATTTCCTCTTTTAGTTTTGCGATAGTTTTTGAATATACATAATCTTATCTAACACGTTGACACCTAGAACATCAAACTTAACGTGACCAAGGGCTTCTAGGTCTGCCATTTCTAATCCCGCTATTTTCTCAGACGATTCACGCTGCTTAACCATAGGACAGACAGTATTTAATTTCTTAGCTGAAATAACTACTCCCGCCGCATGTTTACCTTGCGTTTTAAATGTTCCCTCAATCTTAATGGCTTGATCAAAATACTCAGCGTATTCTCCATCAAGCTTTCCATCTTCATTAATATGACAGAAATCTCTCAATTCGTTAGCATTATTAATTAATGCCCAACGTATAATGGATCGATCTTCATCGTCCATATCTGCAAGTTGATCTGAAATTTCTGCTTCGTTGGGGATACTCTTTGTGATAGCATTCATCTCGCCAAAAGAACACGCTTCATTTATGCGTAAAACCTCTTTTATGGCACTTCTTCCCTGTAGTCTACCGAATGTAATCATTTGACTAACGTGATCGCTACCATACTTATTCTTAAGATAAGCAATAACTTCATCACGCTTCTTACCGGGAACGTCCATATCAATATCTGGCAATGAAATATGATCCTCGCTATTTCGCCCAGCATTATAAAATCTAGCGAATAGTAGATCAAATTCTATTGGATCAATCTTTGTAATTCCAATAAGGTATGAGATTAGGCACCCCGCCGCTGAACCTCTACCGGGACCACACAACCAACCCTGACTTTCACAATAGTGTATAATGTCTCTAACAATGAGGAAATAACCGAATAGATTCGCACCTTTAATAATATCAAACTCCTCCTTGAATCTTTCTAGGTACTTCTCTTTATCTTCTGGTTTAGAAACCTTATCACCATCTATTAATATGTTCTTCCAGCCAACGCGACATAGTTCCTTTAGATAATCTTCTTCTGATTGATTATTTGGGCAAGCGAACTTTGGTAGATTGGGCTTGCTTAGAATATTGTAGCTCTCGCATTGGTTTATAATACTAGAAATATTATCTAGATCCTTAGATGATGTTGAGCTAATTGCTTGGTGAGCTTCTTCTTTTGACCAGACATTCTTATCGTCGTGAGTGAATTGATATTCTATATCTTTAGATAGATCACCATTACGTATTTGTTTCTGAACCTTTGGAAGTGTAGTCTTTAGTTCGGAACATAATAGTACGCGATGTAGTACAGCATCTTCTTTCTTAACATAATAACTAATTGGGAATAGAGGGGTATCATTAGTGACTTTAATAACATCGCCCCTGCTTATAACACTAGACCAGATGGTGCTAGATATATTACCGTCATCATCTATAGAAGATACTAATTGAATAAGATCGTGCCAGCCAGCACTATTCTTTGCGAATAAGGAGCAGTCATCAAACGAACAACCAATTATAGGCTTAATGCCATTCTTTTGACAAGCTTGATAAAAGGATACTGCTCCAGATATTGTTTTATAATCTGCAATACCGCAAGCAGTATATCCTTCTTCTTTACATTTTGCTGCAAGTTCGTCTGGCTTTGAAAAACCCTTCAAGAGACTATAGTGCGTGTAATTCCTTAATGGGCACCAATTCAACATATATTTTCCTTGTCAATTTCAATGTGTATGCTACTGCTATCAAACTATTATACCGTTAAGCCGATAACTTTACTTCAACTACCAGCTTTTACAAGCCCAATATCGAGCTTTATATTTAGGACCAGGATTATCACATTGCATTCTAGCTCTAAAACTTTTTCGTCGTTCTGGAATATCTTTCTTTATTGTCATATTTGGATCACCAAATCGAACAATAACGACATTGCCACTTTCGTTCTTAACATATACTGCAAACTTTTTTGGACCATTTGATGTTCTAAAGGGCTTATTCAGTGTTACTTTACGTCCTTGATATTCTGACGCATCAGATTCTTCCTCATATTTACCCGGCTCATAATACTTAACAAAGTCGTATACATTTTGCACATAGATTTCAGCTTTGGAAATCATATCTTTCGTCCAATCTTGAAATTCTACTGGTATCTGCATAGTTTTCAATCTAGCAACTACTTCCATGATCTGGTCGTGTATTTTCATTATTTGTTCAATAGCCATTTCACTATCACCGGACTGAGCTTTTTTCCAAGATTCTGGATCTGGTCTATCTTTATCTCCTCTTTTGGCTGGCTTATATTTTTTGCCTAATCGATCTTTCTTCTTTCGTATATTGTCCCATAGTCCCGGCTTTGCTTCAGCAACATCCCATTCTTCTGTTTCTTCACCAAAATCTTCATATTCTGCTTGTGTGGGAACGTAAAAATTGTCATCATTAATATCTTCTTCATAGCCATACAATTCTAATTGCATTTTAAAATCAGAAGCTTCTACAAAGTTGCAGTCGGCAGTTGCTTGACTTAAACACATAGCCAATCTTTGCTGGCTGTCTGGATAGTCTTTTGCCATAGCTTCATCGCTCATGCACTTAGCCATGAATTTATTCTTATCTTCGTCTTTATTTTCATATGGGGTATTCATTTTAGTTCTCCAAAATTAAATGTTTAGCTTGATTTAAAATATTATCTATACTTCCCGGTGGAATTTTATCCTTGAAATGTTCATAAGCCGATGTAACCATTTCATGATTTGGATCTCTTTTAAGTTCCAACCATCCCACGAAATAATTCCATATTCTATCTTCTAATATTAATGGGTACTTAACGCCGTTGGGGCGATTAAATCTATGTAACCATTTTAATTGCGGTATACATATTGCCTTACCGCCATTCTGTCTAAATTTTTCATGGATATAGCCCTCTTCTGCACCAAAACCCTTAAAATGAGGATTAAATCCCGGCCAGTTTTTTGTTTCGCAGGAAAAGAATCCTAATCCCATCATGGGTATTTCAAAGGGAAGGCCAGATTCATATCCAGCGACGTTCGTGTGCCATGTTCCATACATATCTCCACGCCACTCTGGAGCAAATTCTGTTGAATAATTCTGAAGGTCATCATAAATTAGTGGGCCTTGAATAATATCTTTACAGTCTTCATGCTTGGAATAGTATTCTAATAATTTTTCTAAACCACCATTTTCTATAAAAACGTGACAATCCATAGAGATAGTATATCTTCCAGTAGCATTAGTAAATATTTCATTTCTTACAGCAGTACTGGTTCTATCCTTATAAGGTATATATTTACCTTTACCACTAGTCCAGCCCTGCACTAAATTCTTAACATCATTACCATGAGGACCATCTGGATTATTATCAATGACCAAAATTTCATAATCAATATTCTTCAATATTGGTTGATACATGCGCAATGCTTGAACGCTAAAATACACGCCGTCATAATCATCATACGTCGCCATACCAATTGTTAATAATTTTTCCATTATATTTCCTTTAACCGGGAGCGGAATAAAAGCCTATATCAAACCCATCCCTGCTACACTTCTTGACGGTATTTGCCATACCCTCTTTTTTGAGATGGTTCTCTATATACATACACATGTTTTGATCAGTATTTGGCCAGTTGTTTTTATAAAAGTGGCATAATTTAGTACATTTCCAACTATCTCTGTTCTGGGATAGTGGTTTTGGCGTATTATTTGCCTTAATATCCTCAAATTTATTCTTAAGCATTTTTAAGAATCTAGCATGATCTGCTTTGTCGAAACACATAGAAAATGGCCCACCATCTTTTACGAAGAAAATCGACATAATAGTGTGATCGTACTGAGGAAATAATTTAGAAATAGCATAGTTATACAATAATAGCTGTGGGTCTGAACATAGTTTTTCATATGTCTTTTCTTCGCCAGTAGCCCAATCTAAACGTCTACCGGTTTTCCAATCGACCACTTCTATAGTGTCTTTAGATATTTCTGTAACTAGGTCTATAGTACCCTTAATAGCTAATTGACCCTTAATCTTTCTACCGTCTGGAAATTCATATTCATAATGCGCCCAATCTTCATCAATGGGTATATCAAAGTGCGGTTCTGGGGCGACCACATTTCTTTGTCGAGGATCAAATTGACCATGATTATATCTTAGAGTATCCCATACTAATCCCATGCAAGTATCTTTATCACCCTTGGTAAAAGGGTGTACCGATCCAGATGTATAAAAGTCATAGCTTTTACCCAACAAATCCACAACCACTTCATCCTTTAATAGTTCTGATTTTTTAATTTCTACTTCGCCCAAAGCATCGTCTTTAATATACAAATTATGTTTACGGGGGTTGTCTTGATGATACTTTTTAAAACCAGCCAGCGTTTCCATTACTTTGTGAACAATTGTCCCAAGCTCTGCCTTTTTCCCACTAGTTGATTGATGCCCAAGAACGTAAGTAATAAAGTATTGCATTTGGCAATACGAATAGTTATTATAGCTTGATGATCGTATGTAGGTAATTAACATATTTAACTCCAGAGTGATTTCAGTGATGCTAATTCGCTACACAGCTTTTCAATAGTATAGTCCGTATTGTCTATAACGGCATCGAAATTACTCCAATCAAAATTATTTTTATCTAATACAGTTTCGCATTCTACGTCGCTATTGTGTAAATTTCTAGCTAATCTAATAACTATGCCACCACTAGCTTTAATTGCTTCTACTTCGTTTGGAAATCTTACGTCTGGAATAATCGCTAGCTTAGAATTCTCGTAATTGATTTTATTAATAGTTGCGACTACCCAAGCATCAGTTCTAATTTTACGAACAACTTTTGTACCAAATTGTTCAAGAAATTCGCGGTTTGTCATGTATCCACCCTTCTTAGTTATAAAGGGCATGTTTTCCCATTTAATATTTGTCGGTTCATTCTTTTGCTCGTCTGTGCCGTATACACCCTGAGCATTTAAACCAAATAGATTGATTGACAAGTCTTTTAGATAATCTGCGAAATGGTACACTTTAGCGTAGGGCCACAATTCTTTTTCTGCATATTCTACAAATGCGCTATCTTTCCTTGTTACATCAAAAATACCATAACCTTCTTCACCCGTAGAGTTTGTAGTCTTAATAGCTAGTTGTCCATCTTCATTAATAAAGAAATCCATAATCATATCTCTATCTTGAAGAATTGTTCCGTTAATAAAGTTAGCAACGGTGTTTTTACCGGACTGCTTTCTTCCAGATATGCCTACAATCTTAGCCATTAATATGTTCCTTTAACTTGTGGTAATATCTTACTTTTGATTTGTTCTATGCTCATCTCACCAATATCTTTAGTGGATATTTTTGGAAATGTTAGCTTAAATATTCTACCCAATTGTCTTTGTATTTGCATCTTTGATTCCCTACCAGCTTGGTCATTGTCTGTTAATATAACTAGATGGGTGACGGGCATCTTTAATAATTTGTCTTCTTGTTCTCTGGTTATTGTTTTACCGAAAATTCCCATAGCATTACTAACGCCAGATTCATATAATCTCCACACATCGCCTTGTCCCTCGACAAGAAACAAGCATCCAGTTTCTTTTGCTCTAGATATAGCTCTGTGATAATTATAGAAAAAATATCTCTTATCAAACCCTTTGGGGCTAAACAAGAACTTAGGAATCTTATATTCTTTAATAGATCTGCCTATTAATGCAACCAGTTTTTCTCCTGTATCGTCGTTAATAGGTATGATTGATCTATCATACAGCTTTGACTTAGAATTAACACAATCTCCAACCTCGAAATATTCCAGAGTTTCTGGTTTAAATCCTCTTGTTATAAAGTAAGGAGATGGAATTACTAGATTACACTCCGCGTCTATTTTGGCATGATCTTTTTTTTCTATAGACGAGTTTAATAACTCTACAAGTTGAATAAACTCATCTGGTTCTTCTATCTGTGCTTTAGGTTGACTGTATGAGCCACCAGAGCCTTGTTTTAAATTAAGGGTGTTGCATGACCACTTCAACGCTTCTTTAAACCCAACGTCTATACCGTCGTTGTGGGATAATGCCCCACGTATTAAACCAAAAATATCATTATTATATTGGTGTTGACAATCTCTAGTCCAGCACTTCCATATACCCCTATCGATAGAATAAGAGAACGCTCTTAGATTATCACTTCCCTCATGAATTGGACATTTTGAGTATATATTATCACCCAGAATCTCGTAGTTCATGCCAAGTTTTTTAAATACTGTCTCTGCTTTTTTATTCAGCAGAATCTTGAGCTTCTGTAAGTCCATCTGATATCTTAATCTTAATAAGTGATTCTTGTGAGGCTAAACCAGTGTCGCCCGTTGGTTGATTCTTAAACTCATTACGAGTCTTTAGTTCTTTCAATTTAGCGTGAGATCCATTCATAACCATATTAATGTAATCTCCATCGTCTAGCCCGCCACCATGTCTTGAAACAATTGGTACAAGTTTTCTATTGCCTGCATTTGGACCATCTTCTGCTAATTCTTCTGGTGACTTAATTTTAAATATAGAGAACGATGTGCATAGCCAGATCAATCTATCTGATCCAGAAACAGCGTCTGTGCTTTCTTTGGTTATACCATCCCTGTTCAATTGTACAAATGACAAACATGGAAAATCCATCTTAACACACAAATTATGAAGTGATGTGATTTGAAAACCTAATGCTTGGTATTCTTGAATATTATTAGTAATAGAGCTAGATGACATTAGCTTTAAATAATCATAGATAACTAAGCAATCATTAGTCTTGCCGTACTTGTCCATCTTTACTTCTTGAATAATCCATCTCTTAATAAGATTTAGGATTTGCTCAAATGGTTTTCCAGCGACACTAACATAGCAATATGGAATAGATTCTATATGGTTAACAGCGTCTTGAACCTTTGCTCTTTTTTCATCATCATCTACGAATTTGCCAGTAGCAATCTCATTGATAGGAACACCACTTATATTAGCAAGCAATCTATTTAAATGATCTTCTTTGCTCATTTCAGTGTCTAGCATAAGAACAGGAACATTGCTTGAAGAAACATTTAAAGCCACGTTATCAGCAAATACTGATTTACCAACTTTGGGTCGAGCAGAAACGAGGTCAACGCATTTTCGTCTAAGACCACCGCCAATGGCCTCGTCGTATCTACTGAATCCCGTAGGAATACCAATGATATCACACTTGTTCTCCTCTAAGAATGTAATATAATCTTGTATATTTTCGCCAATCTTCTTGGGCGTATCACCACCATCATCTTCTCTTAAAAAATCTGTGACGGGGTTTTCTAGAATTTGAATAATATCATTGATGGATTCAGCACCAGTAACATCATCAACGTCTTTATGTATTTTTGCTGTTAGGGCTTTGATCTTTCTGGCGAATTCAAACTTCTTAATTTGTATAGCAAAACTAAGGATATTATCCTTATTTACTGGAAAGTCAAACAAAGACTTAATGTATTTAAGCTCTTGGTTTGTGTTTATTGTATCAGAAAGATTAAGCTGAGACGCGGCAGATAGTATAGATGGAATATCTACCTTTTGATCATTTTGTATAATCTTTTCCAAGCACTTGTATAATACTTCATTATTGGTATGACCAAAAGTTTCATGACTAATAAGATGGGATATTGATACATATCCATCTATCCCGTATTGTAGTAGCCCTGCTAGTACGGCTCGTTCAGCACCTATGTCTGTTAGCTTAATATCCATATTTATTTTCCAACGCATCTATTACAGCGATGATATTCTCCAAAGACAAATCTTTGATCGGCCTTAAACGATCTGCCACAAACATGACAGTCTACATCTATTTTTTTGGGTGCTTCGCGTTTTCTTGGGCTAGGCGTTAGGTCATAGTCTGGGGAATTAACATCCCTAAACTCGCCTGTGTCTTGCCACTCATTCTTTCTAGCTCTCACGGGTTCTTTTCTCCTATTTTGAGAATCTATTGATTCTACTTTGGTTACTGTGAAATTATCATCAACCAATATTTGAGATGACTTTTTGGGTTCTACTGACTTTTTCGCTTTTGGTTCTGCTTTTTTGGGTTTTGCTTTTGGCTTATCTTTATCGCTTGTTGAATCAACAGAACTTAGTAAAGCATTAGCCAGTTGTGTTTTCTGATCGTCTGTTAGTGAGTTAAAGAAATTATTTAGGTCCATTATAGCCTCTTAGCCTTTTCTAGTAGTATATCTGCCTTACGTTTTAGTTCATATACTTTTCCATCTAAAGCTTGCAATCTTGCTTCTGCAACTTCACGCATTTTATCTACTGATGCTGCATAGTTATTATCTTTAATTATGATCTGCCGTTTTACTTCATGCTTAGTATATTGACCGAATTCATCGTTATGTGCCACGACCAATTTCTCTAGCTGATCGTTACACCAAGTAAATGCTATCTTGTTTTTATTAATTTCATCTTGGATATACGTAGCGTAAGCATATAAGGTATATGCGGCATCAAAAGTCTCTTGCTGTGTTAATCTCTTTAAATCTTCTGATGATAAATTCGCGGTTAGTAGGTATTCTTCTCTGAACGAAGAAAACTTGGTGTTACTAAGATCAATATACGCTGTGATTAAATTAATATGTTCTGACAACTTTTCAGATGCCTTTAATACGTTCTCGCCACTCATGGTCACTTTCTGAAAATTTTAAGGTTACAATTTGTATTTCGTTGAGTTCGCACCACTCTATTTTATCTTCATCGCGGGCTTTTGCTTTGAGAAAATCAGCCTTACTTTTATGAAAGAATGGGCAGTATTCGTAATGCTGCTCTCCATGAACCTCAACTGCTAGCTTGGTTGATGGGATGTAGAAGTCAAGATAGAGAACAGATTTTCTGTTTAGGGCAGTGCTTCCCGGTAGTTTAACTTCCTCAAGAATTCTATAGCTATGAAATATTTCTCTTAGCAAATTTCTTGCACGAATATGGTATTTTGATCGCTTGCGAGTGTCGTCATAAAATATATCGTACTTGATTAGATTCCAAACATATTCTTTGCCATTAATTCCTTTAACTTTCAATGTAGCTCCTTGATCTTTTCATAGATGAAAGATGCTATCTTTGGATTATTGTTTAAAAAGTCAGCAACCGCATTAACACCTTGGAATTTAAAAAATCTTTCGATATCTTCTGGGGTCTTTGATACCTTGTTTTCTTCTAATATTTCATTCACGATTGGATTACTAAGATCATCAACCGCACACTGAACGGTATACCACGCTCCAGCCGCTTTGATAAGTCTAAATTCACAAGCAATATGGATGATTTCTTGAACTTCATCAATACCAACACCATACTTAATCCAGCTTTCTGCTGTGCTATTGGGCCTTCCACCAGCACAAGAAGTTTTAATATTCCAATTAGCAATCTGACCAACGTGCGGACCAGTATCTTTAGGAACTTGCCACTTGCCCCTATGAGTAATAACCATATTTGTTCCAGCTTGATATTGTAACATATTACCACAGTCTGCCATCTTTTGTGGGGCGTATGGAGAGCCGCCAGTGTTCGCAATATTGTGTGTAATACAAACTAAGATCGTCTTATTCTTCATGAGAGTGCCGCTGATTCTCTTGAAAAACATGGAGAGTAGTCGCGGTAGAGCATTTCTAACACCAGTTCTAACCTCTCCCTCAAGTTCAACTGCTGGAACCATATTAGATAGTGAGTCTGCTATGATTAGACAACCGGGATCATTATTGATATAGCTCTCAGTAATATTTAGAAAGTCTTCTGCCGATAACACCCTTTCATCTGTTGATTCAATAATTAGAATATTATCAGAGTTCAGACCCTTAATACCGATGAAGTTTTGCTTAGATAATCTACCCTCTGTATTAACATAGATTACTCTTTTATTCTTCTGCTGGCATTTAGCTGCAAAGTGTAGCGCAGTTGTGGTCTTTCCACTCTTGGGATCGCCCGTCATAACAACTACAGAACCTTCACGTAAACCGCCACCTAAAGCAATGTCTAATGCTGGCGATACGCCAATAACGTTAAGATTATTGATATTCTCTAAGACTTCTGTTCCACTTCTAACAACGTCACCATACTTGCTAATAATGTTATTACTAACTTCGTCTGTTGTAAATTTGCTTGCCTTCTTAACTTTACTCATAGATTCCTCAATTGACTAATGGTTGGTTTCTTTCCAGTATTATAGCTTTGACTAGCCCTAGTTTCAAGCTTCTTTTCTTCAACTTCCTGCTCTAGATTGACAGTTGGTTTATTTTTTTGCTCATCTAATAATTGTTGATGTTTAGCAATTACTTTTTCTGCTTCTGGATTTACTTTGTATCCTCGCCCGTTTTGGATTCCTAACACAAGTAATCTATCAAAATCTTTAGATTTAATTGCTGACAGTATAGCTTCCTCGCTATATTTCTTTTTCAATTGTACCGTGGCACCAAGTTGTTTTTTCCACAACCAGTGTAGGGGATCACCCTTGGTCCAAAATTTATAAGAGGGTTTGCCATTGTTGAGCTTTTCAGCCCTTCTCAATACTATATATTCAGCAACATATGCCTCAAATGTACAATGCTCACCAGTATGAATGTGCTTATACTTATGAGTTTCTGACCATTCTTTTTGATATGATTGGGTAAATAATTCTGGTTTATTTTGTTTCTTTGTCATATAGAATCAAAGCTTCAAGAAAGCAACTTTCAATAGGGTCTTCGTCTGAGATATCCGCAACAAGTTCTGGTGTAACCCACATCGTCTTTTTGACCGTGGACCCATAAACTTTTCCAATTGTTATAGCCTGTTTGCTATTCTCTCCCATCCTGCCAATTAGAGATCGAACTAAGTATACACCTTCTGCATCACCCATGTCAACCTCAACAAAGTGTGAGCGATACTGCAATCCAAGTTTTTGTACTTTAAGATGTTTCTGATCACACAAAGTTTTTAATTCTAACCATTTTTCATGATTAGGCAAATAGTATTCTATATTATTTGATAGGGTGGCTCTTATCCAAATATTGTATTTATCTTTATGATACTCTGCAAGCCAGCCATCATGGGATATTATAAAGTTATTCATCTTATCACTTTGGTTTCGAGGGCATTTTTTAAATATCTAATACGTTCTTCTCTAGGAAAAACTCCACATGGATGATAAACTAAGTCGCCGCTATGCCAATTGCTTCCCGGTGGACCCCAAGTTGCTGAACCGGCTGGCAAATTCCATTCTAAAGAATTAAATGATCTAACAGGGGCTATTGTTAGCATATCTCCCAAAGAGTCAGCTTTATTTGCTAACCAAGTTTGCCATTGTGTTGGTAATTTTTCCCACTGATGTTTTGTTACACTTATTAATTGTAGTAGAGTTTTAGTCTTGAGAGTGTTTTTCATTATTATCGACCCACAATTAATTCTATTCCAATCAACTATTTTTTCTTCACACACCGTAATGTTTTCACCAAGACATTCTAATGTATGAAAAGGAATCTTCATGTTTGTAATTATAGTATCGGCATCAAGACACCAGATAATATCATACTCATTAAATAGATAGGTTATGGCATGGGTACGATTTACACAGTCCTCATATTTTTGATTATCAATTATTAGAGAGTAATTATGCTTTAAACAATACTCTAACTTATTAGGCATTGTTAAATTAGCTATTTCTGCAATATTAGCAGAAACGCTTGCAAACATAGCAATTTTAGTCATATATTTTTTATTTTAGTAACACAAGGCATTGTTTTTGCTGGTAGCGATGGTTTCTTTCTCTTGGCATCAATCATTGAAGAAGCATTTTCGGTCATTATAGTCGTACCGCTCTGTCTAGCAAACTGGTCGCTTATTGCTGTGACTTCTTTTTTCTTAGAAGCTTTAGCTATATAACTTTCTACTGACGATTGAGGTCTATTTAAATCCGTGGAGATACTTTCTACACTTGTACCAATCTTAACTTGAGCATCAACGTAAAAAGTTTCAACTTTACTTAGTGGTCCTTTTTTATTAGCCATTGATAAAACTCCTTTGAGCCTTGGTCATATATAATTGATTCTTAGTTTTTAAATACGTAGTATAATTTTCAAAAGTATCTTTTGATACAGTTTTAAGCTCTGTTCTTAAATAAGTTTCCCTATGAGAGTATGGTCCGTTTGGATCATACGGAACATTATTATGAGTTCTTACAAAATATTTAGTTTGACGAGTGCTACCAAGATCGATAATTAAAGACTTTGCAAAAGCTTTCTTTTCATCATCAGTGTCTTTACCAGTTCTATCTACCATAGATGATTCTGATGGTTTTACAAAATCTTCTTTTTTAAATTGTTCAACAAACTTCATTTTTTCCCTTCCATAATATATTTCTTTTTCTGAGCAGCAGTCATCTTATTGATTTCTTTACCGCTGGCTGGCGTTTCAGAACCGAAGGAAGAAAAGTAAGGAGTTTCCTTCTCACTCTTCTCCTTCGCTTCTGTTTCAATTTCCGACCTTTTGTAATGGCCCATCTTGGACCAATTTCTATCGCCTAGCTGTCCTAGCGTTTTAACGTCTTTTACAAAAGTCCCTATCCCACCATATATTACCCGCTGTAGACCATCTTTTCCACAGCTTGGACAAGTAATTAGAGCATCGTCTTTGATGGATTGTTGAACATCGCGTAGTTCGTGTCCACATTCCTCGCAAGAATAATCGTACAACATATGTTTTCCTTATGATTCTAAAGCCATTAAGACCCTTCCTATTATACCATTTCTCTGGATATCTTGATAATCTAAAGTGCAAATTCCTATACCTTGCAATCCAGCAAGTTTTTCTATACAGTAATATAATCCACTGTCTCTATATAGGTCTGTCTGTTTAGTATCACCATTTATAATTACTTTTGAATTATCGCCCATTCTTGTAATAAACATCTTGATTTGGTCAAGAGTACAATTCTGAGCTTCGTCAAGAATCATATAAGCATTATGAAAGGTTGCCCCTCTCATTGTTTCTAATGGTTCAAAACGAATTCTTCTAGTATTATAATATAATCCAAATTTATCTCTTCCTAGAAAATACTTGAGATTTTCTTCCATTGGGGCCAGATAAGGTTTGATTTTATCATTTAATTCTCCCGGTAATGATCCAATGTCTTTACCAGTACATACTAAAGGTCTAGTAACAATAATAGAATCTATCTTATCTTTCTGAATGTGATCAGATGCAATACCGGCAGCTATAAAAGATTTGCCAGTACCAGACGGTCCAGTGCAGAACGTAACATCATTTTCTATGATAGATCTGATGTAATCTTTTTGATTCTCCGTTTTGGCGACAAGAACATTGGTTTGAGAAGTTTTTTGCTTCTTACGATTTTCTTTGTTGGAATTCTTCGATTTGTCGAATTTATTATTTGCCGCTGCTGCCAAAGCCGTTATCTCCCCGTTGCGAGGAACCTAGCTGTTCTTGATTGATCATCATGATGCGTGGAACCTCTTGGAATATAATCTGCGCGACTCTATCCCCACAATTTATTGATACATTTTCATCTGACGTATTGTATAAACAAACCATGATTTCTCCTCTATAGCCAGAGTCTACAACTCCAGCTAGTACGTCAATTCCCTTTTTAACGGATAATCCAGAACGTGGCCAAATTAATCCAGCCATATGTTCTGGCATTTCTAGTGCTATCCCCGTCTTGACAGTTTTTCGTTGTTTAGATGGAATGATTGTATCTATAGTTGAGTATAAATCCCAACCAGCATCATTAGCGTTAGCTCTTGTTGGCATTTTGGCATTATTTTCAAGTAGCTTAACACTTATTATCATAGATTGTATCCTCCTAAATCAATATCTTCAAGATCATTCTTACTTGCACCAATTTTATATGAAGTTATTTCATGTTCTTGTGGTGCAACTTGTACAGCTTCACTATTCATCCAAGGATCAGTCCACCCAGAAATTGGATTTTTACAACCCTTATCGTATGGTAGACCTATATTTTTTCTTCTAGTCATGCAAAGCCAATCTACATATTGGGCCATAACTCTTTCGTTAAGCCCGATAATAGATCCGTCTTTGAAGAGATATTCTGACCAAGCTTTTTCTTCTAGCGCAGCCGACTCAAACATCTTAATAGCATCTTCTTGACATTCTTCTGCTATTTTAGTAAAGCCCTCTTCTGGTACTGTGTGTAAAATCTTAAGAATTTCTTGGGTATTATATAGATGCAAAGCTTCATCTCTTTTAATGAGCTTGATTATATCAGCATTTCCAATCATTTTCTTGTTCTCTGCAAAAGCAAAAGCACAGATAAATGAAACATAAAAACGCACAGCTTCAAGTATATTTACACTAACTAGCGTTAAGTATATTTGTTTCTTAATGTCTTTTGTCGTTCCAGACTTTTTTAATTCTCTGAGCGCATTGTATTCCTTGATAGCGACGTTTGCCCGCTTAAGAATTTCCTTGTCTGTTAAGCAGCTATCTAAAATGTCACTTGGGTTGCTATACACATTTTTAATAATATAGGTATAGCTATAGCTGTGGATTTGTTCAAAAAATTGCCACACATTCATACATGCTTCTAATTCTGGATTAGAAACATATTCTAGTAACGTGGGGACACCGCGACAGATAACGCTATCCATCATGGTTTGATATTTCAAATTAGACGTAAAGATAAAACGCTCATTCTCTGACATTATATCGTCATTCTTGAAATCATTTCTATCTTTTTTTAGTTCAATTTCTTCTGGCCTCCAAAAGAATTCCATTTGCTTCTTAAAGAGATCAAAAAATACTGGATATTTAAATTTATCATATCTTTGTAGAGATAGATCTTCGCCTAGAAATAAGGGCTGTGAAAGATAATCAACGTTATTCTTATTTAATATTGTATTCATTTTATTCCCCTGTTTATTTTTATATTGAGCAAGATCCAGATTCGCAATCTGAGGATTTTTCTGTTTTACCATCACCGTCTGGGGTGTTACAATAATAAAAGTTCTTTACACCATATTTATACCCATAAATTTGGTCTTTGATCAAAACACTCAAAGGTATATTGCCTTCTGGAAAGTGGGCATAATTGTAGTATAAATTTACACTGATACTCATATCTACGAATTTCTGTAAAATTGCACAGATATTAAGTATAGCTTTGTTGTCTTCCATTTCCCAAGCTAGTGTATAGTAGTTTTTACGTGACGCATAGTTTGGCACCAATTGCTTTAAAACACCATTCTTAGCCTTCTTGTAAGAAAGTAGGCTTCTGACAGGTTCAATTCCATTTGTGCTGTTCTGGATGACGCTAGAGGACTCACAGGGCATAATAGCCGTAAGGGTGGAGTGTCTTAGCCCGTACTGTTTAATTCTGGCCCTAAGACCTTCCCAATCCATATTGTACTCTGGCTTAACCAGTTCGTCAACTGTCTTTTTGTACCAATCTAGTGGTAGCAGCCCTCTTGAATATTTAGTTTCATTAAACTTACTACAAGGCCCAAGC
>Ga0181355_1000453_pt1 | contig 17601 bp, 25 predicted proteins | sample Fa13VDMM15DN_FD_130099 | JGI IMG/M metagenome (GOLD analysis project Ga0181355, IMG submission 130099) | Freshwater viral communities from Lake Michigan, USA - Fa13.VD.MM15.D.N | ecosystem: Environmental > Aquatic > Freshwater > Lake | place: USA: Michigan | collected 2013-09-23 | reverse complement strand
TAGTCTATACGATTACCTACGATCACCATATCAACGTACATATCGCCTACTCGGAGTGGGCCGTCCGCATGAAACCTATTGATTTCTGCGAGTAATCGTATCAGCTCGCCCTCTTTAATAGGAGGTCGCTTAGCTATGACTGATTGCCTAATCATAACCAAATGCCCCCCTCTTCGGGCCCATCAGGAGCACCTCGAGGTATCTGTGGCGTAGGTGTCCAGTTATTACAGCCATATATCACCCCCTACGTCCATCACAGGACCACCTAATCCGAGGTCCTTCCTTATGGCGTCTATGAACTCTTGAGTCACGGGTCGAGCGTAGCAAAAGGATATGAGTCGTACACCGTACACTTCCTTAAAGCTTACCCACGGGAGGTACAAGAGAGTGTGCTGATCAGCGCGGCTCAAAGCCTCTCCGACCCTAGCTCGACCAAGCAGTCCGAGGAACTCGGGACGCCGTTCTTCAGGTATTAAAGCCATATGTCGACCTCCTCATCCGTCACAGGACCCTTACCGTTAAGCTCCCAAAGGATTTCAAGCACCACTAGGGACATCACCTCTTCCCTGTCGTGTATATCCCCCAGAAGACCTACACGCAACTCGGGGTACCCCTCCTCCACAAGGGACCAAATAAGAGCCCGATCTAGGAGAAATGCCTGAGCGTGTGTAAGAAACTCATCAATTTGTGGTTCTGATTCAACCAGTTCGGCCAACAACTTTTCATTGGTTATCATAACCGTGTGTCCCTTTTTAACTATAAGACGTAGAAGAACAGGGTGGTGAAGGCCACAAGCAGCGGCCCCGTGTAAAGGATAGACAAGAAGCCAAGAAGTGTATAGAGCATAGTTGACTACTCCCGAAACAAGGTAGTGTTAAACAACGTCATCGTGCCCACACAGCAGCTTGCAACTTGGCCCCAATGGACGACACCTTGCCCCGATAATCCACCACTTGGCGGCGCAACTCAGCGGGGCTTACAGGGGCAACTGGGGCGGGGTGGTACTTAATGTGTGTCTTCATGTTGACAGTTCCTTCAGGTTGTGGTATAATATCTCTTGTAGGGGGTCCAATATAGGGGGATATAACTATTAATTATTATCACCTATATAGGGGGCCCCCGACCTTGGGGGTACCCTGACCATTGGAAAGACGCCAATGGTGCTTTGCTTCCTGATATATATGAGTATGATGGCAGCGTTAACAAATGGCCTGAGCACGTGGGACCGCTAGATGCGATTGAGGCTTTGACTAAGACCCAACGGAAGAGAAAGGCACACCCTCTTCAGGGGTTCAAACCTTGTGAGGCGTTGCAATATCCTCTAGTGGCTTATCGCGTCATCAGGCGACACAATCAGTCGGTACCACGGCTTGAGGGGTAGGCAGTATATGTGGTTGTGGTTGAAGTGCCATTCTATAGCCTCTACAGGCGTCAACCATTTACTGTCGGTCTGCCCCACTGAGAGCCGACATATACAGGTATAGCTGGGGGGTACACCAAATTGCACTGAATCTGGGTCGAACCCCTCGGGCACAGGTGGTATGTCTTTAACTAACATTTCGTTCTTGCTCCCCCTAAACCAAGGTGCTCAAACCGAGCCACTCGCCGCTGAAGCCCTTCGATGGTGCCCGTAAGGGTGGCTATTTCAAGGCGCAAAGTACGGTTGATCTCTAGTAGTTCCGCATTCGCAGATAGGGACGCGTTTAACTGCGCCTCACGCCGCTGGCGTTCTCTAACGTCCGGTCCTATCGCATCTTCCATCAGTTCATCTTCGGGGAAATCGTCCATAACTGCTCACTCCTCTTGACAGTTTCTTTAGGTTGTGATATAATATCTTTAAGGGGGGCCTAAATAAGGGTAATATACAATTAATTGATATATACCCCTGAGGGGGAGCCCCCAAGGTGGGTTATAGACAATTATAGCTGATATATACATAAAGGGGAGCCCCCAAATCGGGAGGCCCCCTTAATTGTGTCTATAGCTTTTGTCTATAGGTTATACACCTATTGTGTTTGTCCTTTCACTGTTTCGTGTAGCTCTAGCCAAGCCTCTCTCAGGGGTTCGCCCCCGATGCCTTGGCGCAACAGGCGGTCCACATGACGCTTGGCCATCTGGGCCAGCCGTTGATCGCTTGTCTGGTAAATTAAGGTCGAAGCCTTGCGGAAGCCTCTAGGAGGCCCACCAAGGGCCGTTCCAGCCTCAGCAGGTGTGTTCCCACGTGTGTTGCCCCAAAGGGCGTAGGAAGCCTTCTCTAGGGCGTAGAACAGCATTCTAGGTAAATCGTCCATCGGCTTATCTCCAAGCTATAGAGCTATGACTGATATAGGTTAAAGAGGGCCCCACTATCGAGGCCCCCCCTGCTATTTGTGTATCCGTTAGGTGGTAGCTCTTACGCAGCTAGGGCCTTAAGGGCAGCAACCTTAGCCGCCACCTTCTCACGGTCATCGTTAGCCACTTGCTTGCCCTTGGCGGCTTCATTGCCTTCAAGGGTGTTTTCTAGTTTGGTGGCAAGAGCAAGGATCAACTTACCCACGTCGCCTGCTGTCATGATGGCGTCAAGCTGGGCCTTAAGCTTGTCCACGTCGGATTGTAGGGCCTCCTCCTGCTCATAGAAGGGAACGTCAGTAAGGGTGCCCCAATCCCAATCCTTGTAAGCCTTGACCTCAGGCTTGTAGATGCCGAACTTGATGCCGTCCTTGTTGTCGACTAGGAAGTACGGGCTAGACTTCATTGCCCAAGCCACGAGGGCCTTGCGACGACCACCCTTAGAGATGGCCCCGTATAGCTCGGCAAACAAGCGGGTGTCACCGTACTGTGCCGCGTGACCGAGACAAGCAAGGGCCGTCTCATGGATTGCTTTGTCTAGCTTAGCACCCGTGGTGCCGATGAAGCTGATTTGTTTCTTGACTTGCTTGGTGGTTGGCAATTCGGTGGCGTTGATCTGGATTTCCATAGTCGTGTTTCCTTGTACTTGTGCTTAAGCGGTCTTAGCCATCATCCAATCGGGACGACGTGGCGTGTCCTTGCGGGACAAAGGTACAGCCCCTAAGGCATACTTAGTTGGGCAGATGGTGATTTTACCGCCGGACTGGATGTAAGCCTCGACGGATTGTCGGTAAGATTCGTTACTAAAGCTCATAGGTCAGTTTCCCTAAAAGGTTCATGCCTAGCGTGTCACTAAACAAGACGGAAGTGTGAAGGTGCCGTAGCTCGGGGGTAAGTGCGTCCCAATCTTCGGACGTCCCTTCACCGTACACAATCCACATAGCTTTAGCCAACTTTAAAAAGTCAGCTACCATGGCCTTTGCTTCGTCCTCTACTAACATAACTAGCGTCCCTTAGAAGATGCGTTCCACAACCCCAATGATCGCACAAGGCATCTTCCAAGACGGACCTGTCACGGTCCGCACTTGCCACCCAAATACCGTGGGTGTGACCAGATATGCGCACTTGCTAGGTGCATCTGGCAGACGTCAGGCTTAACCAATTACGGAATACCTGCTGTCACGGGGCCGGAATTATGCTCTCGCGTCCTAGTGCTAGGCAAGGCCGAGGCGCACCCCAAGGGGGAAACGCTAGACCAACCATCTAGGTGCGCGGAACAACCGCTCTTGAAGGATAGGGGAAGCTATTACTTAACCGCCCAACGCTTCGCCTGTGGCGACTTGGACGTAGGACCCATAGTTGCCCGCATTTCACGCGGGTTCACATGCGTCTTCCCCATGCAATAGTCACGGTCGAAAGACAAATCCTTGCGCCACGTTAGACGCTCGGGCTTTGCCCCCTCATTGGCCTTGACTACGGCTTGAAGCTCACGTGCCCGCCTACCTTCGACCCACAAAGCTAGTGCCTTGGGATCAGCCAGAAGAGCGGCTTGACGCGAACGTTTATCGGGTCTCATAGTACTCCCCCTATTTGTTGGAATTACACCCCCGAGGGGGCAACCAGTTCTTTCGAGTGTCCTTGGCGCTGTGTGCCGCCGACAACCAATGTATCTCACATCCCGAAAAATAACACAACCCCTTTTTGCAGTGAATCGTGGTTTATTTTACATCCCCCTGTTTTCATTGGAGAAAGCAACGCTTCGATGAACCATGACTGATATACGTGTCTCTTGCCCCCTCCCCTTGCCCCCTAGTGCCCTAGGTCGCCGACCGTTGCTCTGCTCTTCACCACCAACACACCCCCCTTATATAGGTATAATGAGTAGTAACCGGATACCGTACAATGATATGATATAACATAACACCCCCTCCCCTTTCGTGCCACTGATATGATATAACATAACACCTATCCCCAACGACAACCAACCCAAAGTTAACCCACAACTACAGATGGTTGCCTGCACTGTGTACCTATATTATGTGTAACACACAACCACACAGCCCTTGCATCGGTCTTCACTACTATAGGTCGCACCGCCCCTCCCGATGTGTACCTTAAATAATTGTCCGGCCCTTGGCTTACCTCAGGTTGTGGTCCCCCTAGGGTGGGGGGTCGGGGTTGCTGCATTATTGCATATCACACCTACAATATTTCTCACAGAAATTCCCGGATACTCGCCCTCGGATACAGTAGGTGGGCTTGACAACCACAAGGTCGGGGGACACATCAACTGCTCTTTCTTATTATTTTTTGTCTTTCCCCCCTTGACGGGGCTAGAGGTCGGGGGCATACTCCGTATTGTGTACACACCTCGGGGAGGACGGGATCGGGGACTGCTATTACTTCTTTGTCTTCTCTCTTTTCCTCTTGACATCGGGGGCTCTTTTTGTTATAATATACTTATAAAGGGGAAACCTAAAGAAGCTAGTTACTAATTAATAAATTATCTATTAGTTCTCTTACACAAATGGGATACACAATAAGGGATACCCATATAGGCAGCTCCCTTTCCTTCTTTTTTGTCTTACCTTTTAATCAACCCGCGCCGGAGGCCCACCGTTTGTCCAAAGTTACTTTGTCTCCTATTCTGTCCGGGTACCGGGCCACTAACAAACTCAACGAGAACTTTGCGGCTATTGCTGGGGAGTTCGAAAACACCTTGAGTCGGGACGGCTCCACCCCCAACCAGATGCTGGCTCCGTTGGACATGAACAACAACCGGATCATCAACGTCGGGGCCCCGTTCAACATGACCGACGCGGTCCGCCTGCAAGACGTGGTGGCAGGTTCGGTAACCATTGACGTCGTGGCCAACATTGCCACCATTGCTACTGTGGCCGCCTTGAAGACCACCTTGTGGCCAGAGGGACGCCCAGACGTAATTCAACTTTTGTCTAACCACGTCACCGGGGACGGTGGCGGTATCTTCCGTTGGGACGCGGCCAATGTGCTGAACGACAACAACGGGGGCACACGGGTAAAGGAAGACGCCACGACCACGGGTCGATGGGTAAGACAAATAACCGATGGGTGGGTGCACGTGTCGTGGTTTGGCTTGGTAACGTCGGCTGACGAAAGTACTGCGACGGCCAACACCACAGCCATGCAACGGGCCCTGAACTCGGGGTACAACGTGCGCATGCCCACTGGTTCGTTCTGGTGTGGCTACGTCACGCAATCGACGGCGGGGCAGACTGTTGAGGGCGACCGTGGGCGTACCGTCTGGCGGCACCCCGTTTCGGCTCTAAACAACCTAATTGAGATGACCAGTGCAGCAATTGGCGTGACGTGGCGTAACTTCCGCATCGACGGTAATCGCGCAAACGTGGTGTACTTCTACAACGCATCCGAGATGGTTTGGTTCGGAACCGATGTAACAATTGAGAACGTTGAGTTCAAAGACTGTCAGTCGATGGGGGCTCGAGCAATTGGTCCTGCCCACCGCTACAAGGTGACCCGCTGCCGTTTTGAGAACTGTGGCGACTGGGGCTTCTTTGCCAACGACGCCGGTATGGGCGGGGCAATCGACGGCCTCATTGACGACAACACGGTGTTAAACTTCGGCCTTGCTGGTCTGGATTCCGTAGGGCTAGGTGCGCGCACAGACGTCGGTGGCACCAAGATTACCAACAACACCATCAAGCAAACAGTACTGATTCCCGGCGTTCCCGTGCGATTGGGTATTGAGTGTTGGACCAACTCCAACAACGCAATTATTGCTCATAACTTTATCGACATGTCAGTGGCCGGGGACTTTGGTATCTCAGCTACTGGCTATGGTATGAATATTGTGGGTAACATTGTCCTAGGCACTCTTGCCTATGCAATTGAGATTATTGATGGTGCAGCGACAGTAGTAAGTAATATTGTACGGTCACCAATTGGTGCAGGTATTGCTATCAACCTCAATACCGGACACGTAAATCCGGGTGACATAATTACTGTTACTGGTAATACAGTTGAGACCATCACAACCACGGCCCCTGAGTTTGCTGGTCTAGTTCTTGCAGGTACTGCTGGTAACACTCCTATTGCGGTCACAATCTCCGGAAACACGTTCCACGGGTCCGGTCGTCACATGATGCTGTCGGACGACCTGATTGGGTTTACAATCTCGGGTAACACCTTCTACAATACAGGCGGGACTGGTGATTGTATTACCTTAGGTGGTGATGATGGAACCATTACAGGTAACCTGTTCCTACGAGTGTCGGCTGCTGGGGCTGGTAACCAAAACCAAGCCTTAAACATCGGAGCTAATTGTAGAGGTATTACGGTCTCCAGCAATCGATTTGTAGGCAACAGCCGGACAACAAATGGAGTCGTAGTTAATAGCGGTGCTACTGACATCTACATCGGTATAAACCACTTCTCGGGTATAATCTCTAACTCCGTTTTCTCCATCAGTGCAACGCCAACGGTTGTGGTGGCGGGGGGCTATGGGAACGTAGGTGTTACTGTGAACTCGGCAAACAAATTGCTGGGCTTTATCAACTCCACAAATAACACTGACCAAGTAGCTAATATCCTCCCCGGTATTGGTGTATACACGGTGGCAAACCTACCTGTAGATGTGTCCGTAGGGCAGCTCGGTTACGCCTCCAACGGTCGTAAGAACGGTGAGGGTTCTGGGTCAGGCACGGGTGTCCTGTGCTTCCGAGACGGCACTCAATGGCGAGCTTGTGATACAGGGGCAACGGTGGCATCGTAACATGAAAACAGCAGCACTATTCCTAGAGGCCCCCGGCGAAAAGGGAGCAGACGTAAAGTTCTCCCTGCACAACGACGTCGAGGGTCTCATCAACGCCCGTAGGTCCTTTGTCCACGAGGGCGACCCAACTGGGTACTCGTGGGCCCTGAAGTACCTTGACTCCTACCGACACTTCGAGCGTCTCCTAGAATCCACGTGGTTCAAAGAGGCGTTCGATCAGTGGGTACGTGAGCTCAACATGAAGAACCGGGCCGACGCCATTCATAAGATCAAGCAGATTGCCGACGAGGGTAACGACACCCAAGCCCTGCAAGCCTCTAAGTATCTGGCTGAAGCGGGCTGGGACAAACAAGCGGCTCGGGGGCGTCCCTCCAAAGAGGAACTAAAAGGTGAGCTAAAACGATTGGCAAACCTAAGCGAACAGACAAACGAAGACCTAGAACGTATCGGTGGTCTTAAACTTATCAAAGGTGGTAAATAACTCTCATGATGCCTTATACATCCCCTAACGTCTCCCACGGCAAGCACGCTGTAGTCGTGAACTCAGCCGGGGAGACCTTTACGAACCCGCCCAAGGCCCTTATGTGCATCAGCGCGGGCAACATGGCGTGTACCCCAGTTAACTCCTCCACAGCCATCTCTATTGTAGGTGCGGGGGCCCTGCAAGTAGTACCTCTACTTTGCAAGTCAGTAGGGGTGAGCACTGGTGTCTGGGTAGCGGTGTACGACTAAGATGTTAGGTTTAGGTCTTTCACTTAGCCTTGGGCAACATAGCGGTGGTGGCCCAAACTTCAACTACCTAGATAATACAGCCCTTCGGACCGCTCTTGCTGAGGCGGCCCTTACCGGACTTGTACTTGCACCGGGCGCTCTAGGTGGCGAAGAAAACTGGCTACGCGGTGCCCGTCAAGGCCCCCTTGCTACTGGCGTCACGGGTGCGACTTATACGCGATCCGGCACACGGGCTGGGCTTGGTCCTGCGAATTTGTTTGTTGAGAACGGCGTAAGGAATAGTGTTTTTGCGGGCGCTACCAATGGCATTATTGGTTCGGGTGGCGTAATGCCAACAGGGTTTGGTCTATCGGCATCGGGATTAACCCGCGAAATAATTTCAAGTGCCAACGGTGTTTTGCGTATACGCTTCAGTGGCACACCATCAGGCAGTGTTATAGACCTAAATTCTACAACAGCAACTATTCAAGCGGCTGCGGCAGGACAAATATGGACAGCCTCTCGGTCTGTGCGGCTTGTGGCGGGTACGTTACCTGCGGCGTCTTTGAATACCTTTCATACCTCAGTGCATCAGTGGACCTCAGTGCCTGCGTATGTAGGCGAGAGTACATCGGCTGCGACATTTGATGGAGAAAACTGGGTTAGAGGGGTGCATACGTCTCCGGCTCTAAGTGGCACCACAACCCAAGTTTCAACCATACTATATATATTCATAGACAACGGCGTCCCTTGTGATTTCACCATAGAGGTAAAGGAGCCTCAACTCGTCATCGGCAACGTCCCCGGTACCTACGTTCCCAACTCATCTACCACCCTTAGTGCAAGCCAAGTCCGCCGTGAGGCTGGGCGCGGTGTGCGGGTGTTTGGGAGTGGGACTAATCTGATCTATGCGTCAGAGGCATTTGATGATGCGGCTTGGACCAAAAATGCTACAACGGTAACAGCAAACACCGGGACCGCGCCGGATGGGGCAGCAACCGCCGATCTGGTGACTCCAACGGTTGCGGCTGGTGCACACAATATCTACCAATCATATACGTTTTTAGCTGCGACCTACACCCTAAGCGTTCATGCAAAAGCTTCAGGTTATGATTGGATTAAGCTTGGCAGCATGTTTTCAGGAAACGGCGTTTATTTCAACGTTTCTAACGGAACAATCGGGACGGCTAATGGTGGTTGGGTTGGCACTATTCAACTTTTGCCAAATGGCTGGTATCGTTGCAGTGTGACGTGGACCGCAAGTGCTGGGGCAGATTTACCCGGATTTTATGTTGCGACTGCCGATGGGACAAATAGCTTCACAGGCAACGGCACGTCTGGCACGCTTGCATGGGGAATCCAACTAGAACAATCCGCCTTCGCCACCGACTACATCCCCAACGCCTCAACGACAGTTAGCGCGAGTGCGGGGGCGGATGATTTGCAGATTGCGGCGTCTAGCCTGCCAGCAAGCGGGCCTATTGTGTTTATTGCTGATCTTCCGGCGCAGGCGTTTACTCTTGTAAATGGTCGTACCTTTGAGTGGGACAATGTTATAGGCGCGGTATTTGAAACAAACGCAATTGTCACCGCCGTGCCAGTTGGGGCAACACTTCCGTCTGTCACGGGGCTAACAAACGGAGGCGCTAGGCGAATTGTTGTTTTGCACACGGTAGGCTCACCAACAAAAATGTCTGTAAATGGTTCTGCGACCGTGACAGGCACAAATGTTGGCGGGGCAATACCAGCAACAACCTTATATCTTGGGAATCGTGCGGCTTTAGATCGCGTTTTAAGTGGTTCTGTCGGGGTTTTTGCGGCTTACGCACCTGCGGTTACACCATCAGACGCACAACTCCAAGCCATGAGTGCGCTATGAAAGCCCTAGGCCTACTCACCGCCATCACCTTTAGCCTGCTCGTATGGGTTGCTGGGTGCCAAGCTTCACTAACCCACGTTCGGCCACCTGCTCAATACATTGGCAGACCAGCTAGCACGACCATCATCGTAGACGATCAAGAGGCCGTGACCAAAATGTGCATGGGGCTCGGGCTTAATGCTAACACGGTTGCCTGTGCCAGTCCCAAGATCATGATCGTACCAGACCCCTGCGAGTACACGGGAGTCTATGCGGAACTGATGTGCCATGAGGTCGGGCATGTGTTGGGTTGGCCAAAAGATCATCCAAGCGTGGAAGGGCTAGAAAATGATTAACTCAACCGACACTTTTATATTTAGGCGGGTGCATCCCGTATCACAAAGAGTCTCTAATGGGCGGGCCACTGTACAAGAGTTGGTGGATTTGGTTGGGCCTTCTATAACTGTGTCACCCGAAAGCTTCCCAGCACAGGTCCAGAACACGTTTCTTGCGGCTCCAGAGAGCTCTTCTGGGGTCACCAACTTCCGTGCCATCACGCTAAACGACATCCCCACGATCACCTTTGCCAAACTTCAAGACGTTGCGGCCAACAGTGTTCTGGCCCGGTCGTCCACCACACTTGGGGACGTAAGTGAGATTGCTTTGTCTAACTCCCAACTATTTGGGCGTGGCGAGACGGGAAATCTAACCCCTATTAGTCTTGGCACCAACCTCTCTATGTCCGACAACACCTTGAATGCAACGGGTGGTAGTAGTTCCGTGACATACTTTTATCCATACATATTTTAAGGTTTAACTAATGGCATCCACTCCAAACTTTGTCGGCACTCCTCGATACTATAGAGGACGCGCAACTGCTGCTAACACAGGTCGTGATGGTACAGGTACAATTGTTGATATTGTCCCCGCAGGCTCGGGCCCCCGAAAGATTGACCGTATTGAAATTACGGCAGAGGGCACCACAACAGCAGGCACTGTGCGACTGTACATCTTTAACGGCACTGACTATCGCCTTTGGCGCGAGGTGGCGGTGACCGCTATTACGGCCTCAGCTACGGTGCCTGCCTTCAGTGCTGAAGTCGACCTTTCGTTTGCGGGTCAAATCTTTGTTCTTGAAAGCACCCACAAATTGGGTTTTGCCCCACACAACGCTGAGGCCTTTATTGGTCACGCCTTCGGGGGTGATTTCTAATGTATCGTGGATTACTCGGTATCCCGGAAACACAGGACCAACTTAGATACATCAAACGAGCAGGTTATGACGTTCCAGAAGGGTTTGTACCGGCTTCTGCTCTTGTCTTACCCGACGGGGATGCTGTCTCAATTACTAACCACCTACCTGTGGCGGCAACTCAACGGATAGAGACGGCTGGCTTCTCGGCCTCCGGTGCGTCAGTACTGGATGTTTTCTTTGTCCAAACCCCACAGGTTGGTGCTGGGGTCACCTATAACCAAGCAAGTGGTTCTCTTAACATCCTTACGGGAACAACGACAAACGCTGAGTTTCTTGCCCGGTCAGTTAACACATACTGGGGCTCTATGCGACTACGGGCTTCAATCGTGGCCTCACAACGTATCGCAAACCAAAACTTTGCTGTTATCTTGGCCGATCTTCTTGGTGAGGGTCTGACGTACACCATTAACAGCAGCACAAGTGTGACCGTTGCTACCTCTGGCCTTAACTTTAACGCCACGATGGTAGGTCAGTTTGTTTTCTTAGGGGGTATTACAGGTGCTGCTGGTGTGCCGGGACGGTATGCAATTGCTTCAGTTTCAGGTGACAATATCACCTTTACGGTTGCAGGTTGGCCCGCCTCTGGTACAGGTACTCTGACCCTATTCGGGCGCAACTACGTACGTAACCTCGTTAATGGGGTGACTCCAACCAACGTTGCGTGGGATGTTCAATGTAATGGTTGGGCCACGGGCGATACAACCGCAACAATTAACACTACAGCCTCCCCCGGTACAATTCTACAAAACGAACTGACTGGACGTGACGCGTGGCTCCACGATGCGTTGCGGGCAACATCAACCTCACCTAACTATACTGTTCGAGCAAGCCGCTACGAAAACATTCCCGAGCCCGATACACAATTCTATGTGTTTTTGTGGTCGTATAACGGTACCACTGCACCCGCGTCTACAACAACATGGACGCTCGGGCACGTAACTGTTGAACAGTACCCTAACCAATCGTTTTATATACAGGGTGTCCGACCTCAAGGGGCTGTAAACCCGCTACCAACATCTATAATTGGTTCGACGAACGCGGCCTTACTTGCAAGTGTAGCTCGGGTCGGTTTCAACGCATCGCACGGTATTTGGTACGATGACAGCTCCACCGTATTAGCTGCAAACGCCACTTTTACAGGCACATCTCGTGACTTGCTTGTAACGGCAACGGCAACTGCATTTACTAACGTAGCGACCTTTGCTGAAGAACTCAGGGTAAGTGCAGAGAGTGACCAGTCCGGCACCCTTTGGGTTGAAGTCTCGCGTGATAATACCAACTGGCGACGTGTTAAATCTGTTGCCACAGCAGCCGTTACTGGCGGGGGTCAGTATGCCGAAATTCTCTTACAACCCTCATGGCGTTACGCCCGTGTTGGTTTTACAAATGGTGCCACTTTACAGACACGATTTACAATCGGTTCTATTACAATGGGGGCTTAGATGCCAGTTAATATAGTAGACGACCGTTTTGCTTTTATTACACATGAAGGCGGTACTAGATTTCAGATACTATTGCTTGACCCTGAAACAGGTGACCCTATTGATTGGGACGAACAGGCAACGGCTTTATTGATTGAAGATTATAGCAACACAGGTGAATAATGCCCAGAGCAACTGAAGCCGAAAAACGAGCTCAAGCTAAATATCAAAAGAGTCCAGAACAGGTGGCCAAAAGGGTTGCCAGAAACAAAGCCAGACGGCACATGATCAAAGCCGGGAAGGTACACAAAGGTGACGGAAAAGACATCAACCACAAAGACGGCAACGCGCTCAACAACAGCCCGAGCAACTGGCAAGTCCAAAGTCGCAAAGCCAACAGGTCGTACCCCCGGACAAAAAGAGCTGGTAAGCGGAATCCAAGAGACTGACGCCCAACAGTACATTCGGGAGTCGGCTGAGAGCGACCTAGAAACGTTCATCAGGCTGATTGCCCCCAAACAGGTACTTGGGTCCGTGCACACTGAGCTTTGCCGCTGGTGGACCCGCCAAGACCGAAAGAAGCACCAAATGGTGTTGCTGCCTCGGGACCACGGTAAAAGTCGTATGATTGCGTTCCGCGTTGCGTGGGAGATTACCCGCCGACCTGACATACGCATCCTATATGTGTCCGCCACCTCCAACTTGGCTGAGAAGCAGCTCAAGATGATCAAGGACATTCTGGATACATCTATCTACCGTCGCTACTGGCCAGACATGACCCACGTGGACGAGGGAAAGCGTGAGAAGTGGACTAATACCGAAATCTCGGTGGACCACCCCAAGCGCAAAGAAGAGGCCGTACGGGACCCAACAGTGTTTACCGGGGGCATGACCACCTCCCTGACAGGTCTCCACTGTGACATCGCGGTTCTGGACGACATCGTGGTGTTTGAAAATGCGTATACCGAGGACGGGCGGGACAAAGTACGTCGCCAATACTCTCTTTTGTCTTCTATCGAAGGCGCAGACGCCGAGGAGTGGGTTTGTGGTACGCGATACCACCCCAACGACCTCTATGCCGACATGGCTAAGATGGACGAAGACCTTTACGATAAGAAAGGTGAGCTAATCGGTAGCGATCCAATCTACGAAATCTTCGAACGTCAGGTGGAAGACGCTGGAGACGGCACCGGGGAGTTCCTGTGGCCTCGTCAACAACGCTCAGACGGCAAGTGGTTCGGCTTTGACCGCCAAATCTTGGCTAAGAAGCGAGCCCAGTACATCGACAGGACCCAATTCCGGGCCCAGTACTATAACGACCCCAACGATCCGGGCGAACTCCGAATTGGGCGGGACAAATTCCAGTACTACGACAAAAAGTTCCTGACTAACGACAATGGGGCTTGGTACTACAAGAACAACAAGCTAAACGTGTTTGCCTCTGTTGACTTTGCTTACTCTCTACGTAAGCGGGCCGACTACACCGCCATCGTGGTTATCGGGGTAGACAGGGATAATATGACTTACGTACTGGACATTGACCGATTTAAGTCGGAACGTGTGGCGGAATACTACGAACACATCCTGAGCCTACACGTTAAGTGGGATTTCAGGAAGTTGGCGGCAGAAGTCACGGCAGCTCAGAAGGCAATCGTCAACGAGCTCAAGGACGCCTATATCCGACCGAACGGTCTCTTTCTGTCTATTGTCGAAGTGAAGCCGACGAGGCACCAAGGTTCCAAGGAAGAACGCCTGAGCGCCATCCTAGAGCCCAAGTACGACAACCAAAGTGTGTGGCACTACCTCGGTGGTAACTGCCAAATACTGGAGGACGAACTAATTGCCCACAACCCGGCCCACGATGACGTCATGGACGCGTTAGCAACTGCAATTGAAATCAGCGTACCACCAACCGGTAACCTTGGCCGACAACGGACTCAAGGTAACATTATTTACGACAGACGCTTCGGCGGAGTAAGGTTCTAATATGCCTAGACAAACATTTGACTTAACTGACTTGATTCGACCAGACGCCCTTGCGTATCAAATTGCCAACCAATACCAAGAGTGGGAGGATATGCGGAACAACTGGCTCGAGGAAAAGAAAGAGATTCGAGACTATATCTTTGCCACGGACACACGGGGAACCACTAACGCGTCTCTTCCGTGGAAGAACTCTATCCACATCCCTAAGCTGTGCCAGATTCGGGACAACTTGCATGCCAACTATATGGCGGCCCTGTTCCCGACTGACCGACCTATTATCTGGGAGGGTGACGATGAGGACTCCGAAACGGGCCCCAAACGTCAGGCCATCGAGGCGTACCTAACTAATAAGATGCGCCTTGGGGACTTTGAAACGGAGATAAGCCGCATTGTTCTGGACTTTATCGACTACGGTAACTGTTTCGGTGTTGTTGATTTCATTGTCCAGTTTACGGAAGACCCCATAACGGGGGAACCTATTGCAGGTTTTACGGGCCCAAAACTACGCCGCATCTCTCCTCTTGATATTGTCTTTAATCCAACCGCAGCGACGTGGGTAGATACCCCGAAGATTATCCGGTCCCTCAGGACCCTTGGGTCTTTGAAAGCAGACATGGCCGACAACCCAGATATGGGTTATGCTCAAGACATCCTTGACCGTGTTGTTGAGGGACGCCACAAGATGTCTGGTATCTCCCAAGGTGATGTGGCCAAGAACTCTGGGTTCCAGATGGACGGCTTCGACTCGTGGTTGAACTACTTCCAATCGGATATGGTAGAGATACTTGACTTCTACGGGGACATCTATGACCCAGACACACAGGAGCTCAAGCGCAATCAAGTTGTGACCGTTGTGGACCGCTCCTATGTGGCCCGCGAAACGAGTCACCCCTCTTGGCTGGGCCAACCGCCTATCTTCCACGTAGGGTGGCGCTTACGCCCCGACAACCTGTACGCAATGGGTCCCTTGGACAACCTAGTGGGTATGCAGTATCGCATCGACCACTTAGAGAATGCTAAGGCCGACGCCTTTGACTTGATCGTACACCCGGTGATGAAGATTACCGGATACGTTGAAGACTTTGAGTACGGGCCCGGTGAACGTATCTACGCCTCGGAAGAGGGTAACGTAGAGTTTATGCGTCCTGATACCACCATGTTGAACGCCGACACACAGGTTGCCCTGTATGAGGCCAAGATGGAGGAGATGGCAGGGGCACCTAAGCAAGCTATGGGTCAACGCACCCCCGGCGAGAAGACTGCCTACGAGGTCCAGATTCTGGAGAACGGGGCCCAGCGTATCTTTACCAACAAGACCACCTACTTCGAAAAGGTGTTCATCGAGCCTGTACTTAACGCCATGCTAGAGATTGGACGTCGCAACATGGGTGCCAGTGATATGATCCGTGTCTTTGATGAAGAGCTGGGTATGGCAGAGTTCATGAAGATCACCAAGGAAGACATTACCGCTAAAGGTAAGATTCGTCCAGTTGGTGCCCGACACTTTGCCCGTAACGCCAACATGATCCAGAACCTGACCCAGTTCGCCACCAGCGCCTTGGGACAAGACCCAGCAGTAAACGCTCACATCTCGGGCAAGAAACTGGCCAAGTTGATGGAACAGTTGTTGGGTATGGAACGCTTTGAGTTGGTCCAAGACAACATCCGTGTTACCGAACAACTCGAGACCACCCAGTTGGCGCAGACAGCCCAACAAATGGTGATGGAACAGATGCAACCACAAGGAAACCCCAATGATCCAAACGCAATGGCTGGCGGGCCTCAAGGGGCCGGAGCGGGCCCAGTTTAAGCAAACTGTAATTGGTAGTAAAATAGTTCTTGACAAAGCTCGTGAAATTGTGTATAATATAGTTAAAGAGGCAGAGAAGGTAAGGATCAATGATTATGATTCCCCTTCTTGGTCCCACAAGCAGGCTGACCAAAACGGCTATGTGAGGGCCTTACGCGACGTAATGCTGTTGCTTGAAGTGAATCCTGACCGGGAGAAATAATGTCTATTTTTGAAGAAGGTGCCGAAGACCGACTGGCACAGAATGAAACCCCCGCTTCGCTGTACGAAACCCTAGTAGGCGAAGGTAAGAAGTTTAAGACACCAGAAGATTTGGCCAAAGCTAAGATTGAATCTGATAGGTTTATTGAACAACTTAAAGAGGAACCCAAGCAACTGCGCGAGGACCTGAACCGATTGGTTGAAGAAACCCGATTGCTGAAGGAACTGGCAACTAGAAATAACGGCGCACCACTGGCCCAACAGGAACAGAAAACCACTGATTCTCCGTCCCCAGAAATTGATTTGGACGCCCGTATTCGAGAAACCCTCAAGCGTACCGCAGAAGAAAGCAAACGCCTAGACAACATTAACACAGTAAACGATGCGATGGTTCAGACCTACGGCAGCCTCGAGAAGGCCAAGGAAGTCCTGAAGCAGAAAGCAGCCGAACTAGGTGTTGGTGCAGAGTTCCTACAAGACGTAGCAGCTCGAAGTCCGAAAGCGTTCTTCCAAACTGTGGGTATCACTGAGGTGGCCCGAGCCCTACAAACATCTTCCAGTTCCACCGTGAACACGGCAGCTATGGGCAGCACGGGAGTAAAGACTAATACATACAAATGGTATCAGCAACTGCGTAAAGATAACCCAAGTATGTACCATTCGCCCAAAATTCAAACTCAAATGATGAATGACGCCATGAAACATGGTGAGTCCTTCTACCAATAACGGAGAAACGTAAATGGCTGGTTTTAACACCGCAAACACAGACGCCCTTATTCGCGGTGAGCTGTGGTCCAATCAACTTAAAGATGTCTTGTATGACGAACTGATGGCTGAAGGTCTGGTCCGTTGGATGAGCGATTTCCCTGACGGCAACCAGTTGACTATCCCGTCGATTGGCGTGCTTGAAGTTCAAGACTACGTCGAAGACCAAGCCATCCAATACAGCGCAATGGACACTGGTGAGTTCAACTTCAACATCAACACCTACCTGAGCTCGGCTACGTACATCACGAACAAGGCTAAGCAAGACGGCTTCTACATGAGCGAGTTGGTTTCCAGCTTTGTTCCTAAGCAAGCCCGAGCCATCAAGGAACGTCTCGAACTGGACGTCCTGAAGGAAGGCCAACCTAAGACTGGTAACCCAGCAGGCTATCAGGTTGCAGGTAACACCAACTCCATCAACGGTGCAGCCCACCGCTGGGTCGGTTCTCAAACCTTGAACTCCAACCGTGTTCTTCCCTCTCCCTAGATCGGAAG
>Ga0181355_1000449_pt1 | contig 17625 bp, 22 predicted proteins | sample Fa13VDMM15DN_FD_130099 | JGI IMG/M metagenome (GOLD analysis project Ga0181355, IMG submission 130099) | Freshwater viral communities from Lake Michigan, USA - Fa13.VD.MM15.D.N | ecosystem: Environmental > Aquatic > Freshwater > Lake | place: USA: Michigan | collected 2013-09-23 | reverse complement strand
GTCCATCTTGCCCGAGTCTTTGTTGTAGAATGGAATGCCACGGATGTCTGTGGGCTCCATCTGACCAAGACGGAGGTCAATCATGTGGCCTCCAAGTTCTTGGGTGATTTCGGCTACCAATTCACTTTTACCAATACCGGGGGGTCCCCACAAAAAGAGTGGGCGTTTTTTGGCAAAGGCTTTGAGCAAGCTCTTACGAGCCTGTACTGAGGTTACTGTTCTTGTGTCTGACATGGCTGTGTCCTTGTATTTAGATTAATAACAATTTACTACTATACAGCTATTATACAATAAAGGACATTTGTGGTCAACCTGGTTAATTTTTGCCAGTACTACCTAAAATAATTAAACTACAGTGTTTTATCGCCCTAACCAGCGGCGTTTGGTCCAAATTTCTTTAAGACCATCTTCAAAAATTGAATCTCTGCGTTTGAATCTTGTTTCGATTAACTCATCTGCCAGTTGCACACCTCTGAGATGTGTGGTGAAAATAGACATTCTTTCGATTCCGTAGTCAATGCATCCACAGTATGGTCCGTGATTGGCAATCAAAGGCACATCCAGATAAGGTAATTTATTGCCCGGGGCAAAATTATAGTATTTTGAGTACAGCAAAGGAATAAACCATTTCTTGTCAGAGATATAAAAATTGGATTTGTCTGAAGTATTTGGAAGTTGTTCTGGATTGGCTTTGGCCCAATTTTTTATGACATGGCATTGTTTTATTACCAACTCGGGCATGTCAGCGGACCAATAAAAAGGTTCTTGTACCATGAGAGAATGTCCAGGATCTGATAGAACATTGATCCAATCCGGTATGCTGAAATACCATATTTTATCTTTCACACACCAAATCCAGGGTTTGTCTAACCCGGTAATCACACAAGTATCAGAACTATTATACTTTTGTAAAGCTTCATGGAGTACGGTTCTAGGAGCCGACACTTCTACCATTCTGAATCTAGGGGCGTTGACATGAAATATCCATTCAGCGGTGTTTTCTATGCATGAAAACAAATAACTATTATCCAGTTCTAACTGTTCAAATTGTACTCCTTGTTGTCGCAAACTATCTAAAAATGGCATGGTGATAGCAATTTTTTCTGCGCTACCAGGATGAATTTTTGGATCATCACCGGCGAGACCGCACCACTCATTGATCACAATCACATCAATTTTGATATTGTTATCTACAAAGGTACGAACGATGTTCATGCTGTCAGCACCGCCACTGAGTCGTAGTATCAAGGTTTTATATTTTTTTCTAAGGGCTAGAGCACGTTGCAAATAAAGTTCTTCAAGACTTTGTGTCGGCTCCACAGACCAGTTGGTCTGATCCCAGGCCAGATCATTGTAATGAAAGGTCACATCTGAATTATTTGATTGTGCTTCTAGTATGGCATTTACTTTTATATCAAAATATTTGCCATTGGCCTGCCAATAACCTTTGTTTTTAATCATCTCGGTTACGTCATTGCGAAAGATTATTAACACCTAGTACATCACGAACCCAGGTGTTGTCTTTGTTGAATCCTAATTGCAAACTTATACGTGGTCTGGTTTTACCCTCGACACTGTGTAAGACTGTGGATTCTAGTATAGTCCACAAATATGGTTCAAGTACCACTGAATCCAACAATTCTAGATCGTCGTAAGATGTTGGAGTACATCCGTTAGCCTGATATGTGTCACCGTCTTTGAACTTCCAAAAGTTTGTTTTTACATCTGATCCGCCGGTATCAAAAAGATAAATCAGTGTTACATCTCGAGTAAAATCAGTATGCGGCAAATTAATAGAACCATCATACATGTAACTGAGACCAATATTAACATAATCATCTCTGATATTTTTATCTACCCATTCCAGAAGATTTTTTGAGATCTCAAATCTTGCGTATTGGTCTTGAGAAATAATGTTGTTGTCTTTGATAGCCGTGCGCGGTTGATTGTGCCACAAAGGTTCAACATTCTTGTTCAGTATGTTTATGTCGGGCCACAGATGGTCTGGGATTAATGGTAAATTTAATAATTTATAAAATTTTGACATGATTTTAAATTTAATTTTTTAACTGACCTATTTGGTATAATTTACTAAATTTGGGTTTGTAGCCACCAGCATAGACATTTCTATCTTTTTTAATGTACTTTTCTGGCAAAATAGTGTTGAGATAATCCATGCCCATTTTCCATTTTGTAAAAAAATTAGATTGCTGATCTTTAAAAAACCACTGATGCCATTCTCTCATGATTATATGATTGCTTTTATTTGTATCCCATTTTGGCAATACTCTGTGTGGATAGATTATGTCGGCTATCCAATCTTGCACAGGTCTAGAGCCGTTGTTCGTCATGAGTTGTTGTGCCATCGGCCTGGCATTTGCCATAGAATTAAGTTTTTTTAAAATCATATGAGCTTGTTTACATATCATTTCGCCCGACGATGGTCCCCAAAAAAAATGTTCTACCAAACTAATATCGTTTTTGTTGCTTCGGTCTGGGTTGCGCCTCAATATGGTTTCATCATCAAATATAACCGAAACGGTACTCTCTCGCACCACTAAGTGGGGTTTGTCTTCCCCATCTATGTGTGCTACTGTTTTGCCCTGATCAGTCATTGATCGATATCTGTTATTTAGATGATTAATGTGTGAGCGAAATTTTCCGCCGGGATCTAAGTCACTGACAGAATTATTTATAAACCAGTCGCTGTCTGACATTTTCTCAATGGATAATTTTTTAAGTTCTGTCACTGTGATTTTTAAATCTGGCTGGAATTTTTCTTTGACAAATTTGGCATTTGGTACCGCACACAATGCCACTTCGGCATAGGCATTTGCAGCTGATCTATCATCGGGATCTGGATTTGTTATGATTTCTGGACAAACCATACTCACTTCATCTAACTTGATGTCATTGATCATAAAAGTTTCTAGTATAGCACCACTGTCGTTGCCGCCACTGAGATGTAATATTAAATAATCATATTTTTCTCGCAATTCTCTAGCTCTGCGTGCATATAATTCAGTAATACTAGGAATAGGTTCCACAGACCAGTTTATTTGATCATAATATCGATCATTAAATATAAATTCAAACTCAAGCCCGCGAGATCCGCAGTAGAGCATGCATTCTAGTTTGTTATAAAACTTTTGACGATCGCTGGTAACATAATATCCAAATCTATCAAGATCAAAAATATCATACATGTTTACTTGGCTAGTCTACTCAGTGTTCGAAGATCTCTGCGGAACAAGTTTTCCAACACAGCAGGGGTTCCGCCTATGCCGTCGGTGTGTTCTAACAAGTCGCGGTTGCGTGGATCAGTCAGTGCAGTGTTGATCACCCGATTGATTTCGTTGATGGTTGCGACCGGAGTTCCAGCCGGGGCCCATAATCCTAACCATACACTGAACCGGAGTTCTGGGTGTAGCTTGGAAATATCCGTGACCGGATAGGTAATCTTCTTGATCTCTTTAGTGGCAGTGTTGTCAAATGTGGCCAATAAACGTAGTCTATTATTTTGTAACAAAGGCATCATGGGGGCGCCGTGCCCAAAGTTGTCAAAGGCCGCCAACAAGGTTCCGCCCACCACATCAGCTACCATAGCCGCCGATCCTTTGTAAGATACAATAGTTGGTTCAGGCAAGCCTTCGCGGCGAGCCCATTCCTTGAACAGGACACCATAGGTAAGATTGAAAGTGCCAATGTTAAACTTGTCAGGGTTGGCTCGCACATAGAACTTTAACAGTTCGTAGTTTTTGATTACACCGTCGCCGGCTGTGATAAGACCAAATCCACTTTGGTTCAACAACACAATGGGTGCAAAACTGTTTTCGTTGTACTCCATGCCAGATTGTTGACTTCTAAAAGCCAAGTTGGCGCTGAGTCCGCTGGTGGTACCAATCAACAAGGTGTGACCATTGGCCGGGGCCTTGGCCACTGAGTTGTTGGCAATAATACTGTTGTTGCCGGGCTTGTTGACAGCAATAGCATTATGACCTGCATCCTTGAGAAATTTGGCGGCCATCTGTCCGGTGTTGCTTGCTGCCCCACCGGGTGCAAAAGGAATCACGATTTCAATGGACTTTGTGCTCGAACTCCAAGGTTCTGCCACGGCCGAGCTGGCAATAAAGATTGTTGCCAGTGCGATCAAAAATTTGTTCATAGTAATTCTCCTATATCTGAGTTTGGTAATTATTTTTTTTTTAAAATATTATGAAGCATTAACATTAAAAATAGAAGACCTCAATTAAATTGAGGTCTTCTAACTCACTCAGTGACACTTAGTGGGTGTCACTTGTTGGTTTTTCCAGCTGTAAGCTTTTATGCTTTGGCCAGTTCACCATAGGTCTTGATCGACAGCTCTTTGCCGGTGGACTTCTCTATGCTCTTGGTCCAGAAATAAGCCAGCAAGCCACTGAAGAAGAAGGCAAAAGCCATACCGCTCACAGTTGCCCATGGTATAGTGTTTAGAGTACCATAGATCAACAACGGCACGCCAACAAACATACTGATCAGGCAACCCCAGAACACACCAGGCTCATGCAAAGGTTTGCCACGCCACATGACAATCAGTGTAGGCAATGCTGTGCTGGCACGGATGGCACCATAGCTCAAGAACAAGTGTACCAGTTTGACGCCAGGAATGTTGGCAATACCAATGGCCAACACGCACAAGATTACCATGCTCCACTTGCCAATACTGATGGCTTGTTTGTCTGTGGGATCCTTGTGAATTTTCTTGGCAATGTCATGTCCGGCGATGCAGCTCAGTGCTGACATCTTACTATCTAGAATGGATGTGATGCCCATCAAGATCATGATACCAAACGCCATCACTGCCCAGATAGGCAACTGATCAGCAATAAATGCCACGTTGATGTATTGGTTGCCGCCGGCAATCTTGAATCCTGCTCCTGCAGCCGCAAAACCAATCACGGCCATGGCAAACGGCACTGAACAATAGAACAAGGTGCCCAGCAAGAAACCGTTGCGACGTGTGGTAGGATCTTTGACAGCGAATGCACGTTGCCATAGAGCTTGGTCACCTGCAGTACCGCTGGTCAGGCCAATCAAAGCAGCAATACCAAACGTGGTAGCAACCATGATGCCTTTGTCATCAAAGAAGCTGACAAACTGGCCAGAGATACCATTCATACCGGTGATCACTGTGTCTACTCCCACATTGCCGGCAATCCACCAAGCACCAACAATGGCCACCACGGCCATCACAGCCATTTTGGTCATGTCCGTGATCACTGAAGCCTTGAAGCCAAAGAACACACAGTACAGGAATGGTACAGCAGTCAACAACACTGTGGCCCAGAAGTAGTCCATGCCGGTCAGGAACTTGATAAACAAGCCGCCTGCCAATAACTGTGTGGCAAAAGCACCAATGGTCAGGCCAATTAGACTCAACCAAAATATACCACGCACTCGTTCACTGTGTTGCACGCCCATAAAGTCACTGAGTGTGAAACCGCCCGGGAATCGTGTGATCACGCGATTGACCAGCAAGGCATACAGCAACAGGGCTATGATGTTGCCAATCATGTACCACGAAAAGCCCACAAATCCCTGTTCATAGGCTCGAGTGGCCGAAATAAACATGGCTGGTGCCCAGATGTAACTGGCACCCACACTCATACCGGTTTGCCACAGACCCAATTCGCGGTCTGCTACCAGATAGCGTGATTTGGTCTGGTCAAAACCACCGGACCACCATTTGCTAAGGTAAAACATAAAAAAGAAAAACACTAGCATGAACCCGGCCACAAGCCAAGGTCCGCCATAAGGCACCAGTGCAGGTATTGTTGATTGCATAAAATTTCCTATCTTAAGAGTTGGTACTTCAGTCTGACTGATAATCAGTCAGGATGCTACTGTTGATATTTTATAACACTTGAAGCAATTAGCCAATGATTCTGGCTAAATCAACTACAAGATTATTTAATACTGTGAGCACTGCGGGAGATTTTTTTTGTTGCAGAAAAAGCAAAAGTATTTATGTCGTTGATGCAAAATCACTCATTACCTCACTTGCCCAAGTGCTTGTTTTCATAAACCCCAGTTGTAAACTCACACGGCTACCAGGCATAGTTGCCTTTAAATTGTATTTGGTTTGATACGACCTATTTTACGAGATTTGGAATATGTGCGGTGGAGTCCGAGGTAGATCGAATCATGTTTTTTCCATTTTGTGTCCAGCGTGACGTTGAGGTAGTCCATGACTTTTTTCCAATTCTGATAGTGCTCGGTATTTGTGTCTTGATAAAACCAAGCATCCCATTCTCTGATCACCTGGTTTTTAGCTTTTTCAGCGTCCCATCTGGGGAGAAATCGCCCTGGGTATATGATACTGGCCATCCAGTCATGGTGCCGTCGGTCATTCCTATCCATAATCATGCGCCGGGCGAAATCCAACGAATCAGGCATGGAATTGATTTTATTCAATATCATATGACACTGTTTACAGATCAGTTCAGCCGTAGACGGAGCCCAGAAAAAATGTTCTACCAGACTGACTTGATTTTTGTCGGATAGATCTGGGTTGCGGAACCGTATAAAGTCAGAAAATACTACATAAAGGTCTTGTCCGCGAATTGTAAACACAGGTTTGTCAAGGCCATCCACATGTGCCACGGTTCTACCTCGATCTGTCAAGTCTTGAAATCGTGTGTGTAACCTGTTGGCATGCGCACGGAATTTTCCACCTGGATTTAGGTCACCATGAGTGTTTTCTATCCAGTCCTTGTCTAGTAATTCCAACACTGAAAGTTTGTCAGTCTGCGTGTGACTAATTTTTAAATCTGGTTGGTACTTTTCTTTGACATACTGGGCATTGGGTGTAGCACACAATGCCACTTCTGCATAGGTGTTTTTGGCGGTTCTATCATTGGGATCCGGATCAATTATTAATTGGGGAGCTGCTATGTTTACTTCATCTAACTTGATGTCGTTGATCATAAAAGTTTCTAATATTGCTCCACTGTCATGACCGCCACTAAAGTGCAAAACCAAATAATCGTATTTTTCGCGCAGTTCTCTTGCCCTACGAGCATACAATTCATGTATATTTGCCCGGGGTTCTACGGTCCAATCTATTTGATCATAGAACTGCTCGTTGAACATCCATTTGTAGTTTATGTTGCGCGAGTTGCAATGAAGAACACATTCTATTTTGCTGACAAACGTGATATTATCGTCGGCTACATAAAATCCAAATCGATCGTAATCAAATATATCATACATTGTTCAGCGGCCGCGTCCGGCACTGCGTGTGGGTGGTTTTTTGCCTATGACCGGTGCTCGTTGTTTGACTGTTTTCTTTTCTACCTGCGGAGTACCATCGGCCTCAGGATGATGTATGCCTTTTTTCTTGTCTACTGCCGTCTTCAAGAAATCGCTCATTTTACTCATGGTTGTTTCCTTGTTAATGATGCTGTTTGACCTACTATTCTTAGAATCGACCCCTCCCATACAGCATGGCCATTGCAGGCAATGTTGTTGCGCTCGTAGCGTCCAAATCTATCTGGATCATTGTCAATGCTAGTTTCTGTAAAACTTGGAACATCTATATAGACTTGGCTGGCATATCTAGATAACGGTTGTCCATTTTCCCAAACACGCCACATGAATTGTTGTTCGCAAGGCTGTACATTTAATCGGATAATATAGTGATTCATGCTAGTATGAGTAGGAGGGCACGGATTTTGAGCGTCGAATTTTATCACGACGTCGGAAAAATCCAGCGTCCTATATTTATCTAGGTGGCTATCTATCACTGCTCTACCGCTGAGCTAAACCGGCGGAGGATTGCGTGTGACCGCTCCGGTTTCAGCATCCACATGTGCGGTGCCGCTCTTGCCGTGATCAAAAACAAAATCATAGAATGGATTGTATTTTCTGTAGTCCACGGTCTGCCTGAGTCTACAAAAGGTCGGCACATCCAGAATGCCGGCTTGGATCAGGCGCTGGGTGGCCTGGGCATAAGAAACTTTTGGCGGATAGGTCCAGATGCCGCAGTCGGTGCCACGTCCGTCGTCGTGCGCAGGAGTTGTAGCATGTCCAGTGACATCCACGCTGATTCCCCAGGCTAGTTGATCTTGGCTGCCCGACCATACAGTATACATGGTACCGCCTGCATCGGCCTCGGCCAGCATGAACCGGGAGTCAAACTGCACTAGATCCATGACGCTTTTGGCTCCCCAGACCTGCTGATCAAATGTCAGTGATTGCATGAGCCCAAACTTCCTAAGGTGCCGGGTTATCAGATTAGATATTTGGCGTATGATTTTCATGCTTGCTCCGATGATGTGGTTGTTGCAACAGGTTCCTGATAGCCGGGCCTGCGTTGTAGTAAATCAATCCTGCGCTGTATCTTGACCTGCTTTTTTGTGGCCTGTGTTTTTGCTTTTAGTTCGGTCAGCTGTGGTACACTGAGACTGATGATCTTGACTTCACCGGCACGGGTGTAGCCAGGTTTTCGACGCTGTAGTTTTTTTGCCATGTTTTTATTCCTGTGTATTTATTTCATACGTTGTTGTTGGGCAAAGGCCTTGCGAATACGTTGTGCGGCTTTGTTGGCTTCTGTGATGCTTCTACTGGCCGCTGAACGCTTTTCGGTCTTGCTCCACTGTCCAGCTATAGTACGACTGAGTTCACCTGCTGATTGACGTTTTGCCATGGCTATTTTACCTTTGCCAAATAATCAGTCATGTTAAATGTTCCCGATTGCACTTCCAGGAGTGCGTCAATGGGAGTCACAAAGTCGTTGGTTTCACGGGCACGACGTTTCATTTCTCTTAGACGTTGTGAGGCCGCGATCACAAGGTCATAGCGACCTCCGGCATGATCTACACAGCGTTCGGTATCAATCAGGGTGTTGCGACTTTCGATTCTTACTGTCATGGCTTCTCCTTGTGAATATGTATTATACTACATGATCTGACTGTTGTCAAGCGTTTAAGTATTGTTGTCGTATGTGTTCAAAATATTGTATCTGATCCGTGGTCAGTTGCACACGATCCATGTGGTCACGATATTGTTGCGCCTGGGCTTGCATGATTCCAATGTCTTTGAGATAACCAAAATTCTGGGTCTGGTGCTGTGTGTCATAGGCATCCATGATCATATGATATCGATTTTGGTCGGATCGGTTGTGTACTTGATGCGCCCGATTCACCCACAGCATGTAGACCGAACCATCGGCTGGCATGTGTAACGGATATCCATCGCAGGTGTGTGTGCATTGTACATTGGTCCATAGTGGAATGTGTATGCGTGCCATGTACACATCCTCTGCAGCATCACTGTGCATGACTGTGTCACCACCTGGGCGTAACAAACTGACTCGGGCACGGCGCGGCCAAAATCCAAGATCAGAAATACGATCAATGACCCGCTGAATGTAACCCTGACAGGCCTGAGTGGGTGTTGCATGCTCAAAACTATGACTGAGGTTTAGGAATTTGTGTACAGGATAATTGGGTTGACCATTTACAGTCAACAACTGTTCGGCTGGATGGCCATGGAATGCACTGACCTCCCAACCTTCGCGCCAGTCACCGGTGCGGCTCAGCAGACTCCAACCACCAAAGTTGTCGTAGCCGTACTCGTCACCTTGGAATATGGCATCGCCCACAGGAAACACATATTGTGCCACATGCTCGCGTAGTAGATCAATATCGACCTGGATGTTGAGTTTTTCATAAAACATTAGATTGATATTTAAGTGCAGGGTGGTACCCCGGGAAGGATTCGAACCTTCAACAGCTCCCTTCTGAGGAGAGTGCGTCTACCGATTGCGCCACCGGGGTAATTCTTACATAGTCACTTGCGTGGTACCGTTGCCGTTTTGGAAACCAATTTGGCCACCTTCTGCTTCGATCCTTTTGACCACATCTTCGAACAAGATGGGGGCAAAGTCAGTCTGTTCCACGCACACGCAATGATAACGCACGTCAACAATATCAGTTATCTTGCCATTGAATCCGGACAACATCACACGATTGGCGTGAGTGTGACCATGTATGTTGACTCCAAAACGACCTAGACTTTCTGTGTGAATAGGAATATGACTGAGAATCATGCCATTCATGACATGGTAGGCACGCAGTTCACGAAAGTGTTCACGATAATCGTCGTCACGGAAGATGTCGTGATTACCGCGGATCAACACCTTGTCACCGTTCAGCCTGCGCATTATGCCCAAGGCCTTGCGGTTGATCACCACATCGCCCAAGTGATATACTTTGTCGTTTGGCCGTACTTTAGCATTCCACGCTTCGACCATAAACTCGTCCATTTCTTCTGGAGTGTCAAATGGTCGCAACTTTGTTACACCATCGTTACGGGTAAAATGGCACACACCTTTGTGTCCAAAGTGCGTGTCGCTTACTAAAAATACACTAGGCATACGTGCCTCCTTTCTTTCTAAAAAATATGGCTCCGGGCCAGGGAATCGAACCCCGTCCAGCAGATTTGGAGGCTGCTGTGCTACCGTAACACTTGCCCGAACTACTGGAAGTGAGGGTGAGATTCGAACTCACGACTTGAATGCTTTGCAGGCACTTGCCTTGGACCACTCGGCCACCTCACTGTTGCATGGTTGCGGGGGTCGGATTCGAACCGACGACCTTCAGCTTATGAGACTGACGAAATGCCAACTTTTCCACCCCGCGATTGTTTCACTGTTCTTGTTCGATTCTACGGAATTGCTCCTGCGCCCGGATCATTGCGGCCGCACGATCGATCTTGTTCTGGAACAACCGTTGCCGTTGTGCTTCGGTCAAAAAAGCACTGCTGGCATCATAGGCCTGTTTCACGATTTGATCGTTTAATTTTTCATAATCAATTGACATCTTTTTCTTTCCTCTAAATAAAAAACCCCGGAGTTGTTAGTTCCAGGGTTTTGAATATTGTATGGTGTTTTATACTATTCACTGCCCTGAATCAGATCCTTGCAAATTACCCATAGAACGACACTCCCTAAGAAGTTGGGCTGTGGTACTAGATGGGTCACAGTGCGATTCAACATAATAGTATTATATAGGTTTATTTATACCAGGTCAACCGAAGAAATCTTGCATTTGTCCAGACCGACTGATGTCGTTGGTCACACAGTGAATTCCGGCGTCCCAGAACCAACGATGTCGGAAAGGAACCACGTGTACTTCAATGCCATGTCTAGCACAGGCCTGCTCCACTTGATCGTTGTGACTGCTGACCACTACATTTTTACGGTCCACAATCAGTATATTGACGTCAAACACAGTTTCTGAAACCTGCCCGACCCAGGCATTAAAATAGTGGTCAACCATGTCGATCAAGTTGTTATCTTGTTCAAATCCCGGCATGAACCAGCGTCCTTTATTACGGATCATTGAAGTTTTAAACTCCTGCATGTGTGCATAGTCACTGGGCGGCAGATATAACACTTCCCAGTCTGGAAATGTATCAGCATAGGTGGGTATATCGTTGAGGCTGATGATCAGCCCCGGAGTCACTGGACAATACACAGCATCTCCATGTCCGCCGGCATTGACCACGTGATTGCGAGTACCCGGAAACAGTTGATTGACCTGTTTCAAAATGCCTTGCTTGTCATCATGATAGGTCTGTGTGGCAAAGTATAGATCACGTCCAATGCGACTCACAAAACACCCGTTGATAAAGTCCAGGTCGGTTGACACAATTTGGTTGCCCTGCTGTTGTATGTCTTGGAACACATGGCCATAAAAACCCAATTTGGCATCCAGGTGTGCTTGATCCACCTGTTGAAATTGTGCAAATTCCCATTGAATTTGCACTGCCAGTTCCGGGTGGTCACGATAAAAATCTGCCGGGCGAACATAGTCACCCCAACCGGGTTGTCTGCGTTGTCTATAAAATATTGACCACGCATGACTACCATTGGGTATTTTGGGCACCCAAAAACGATCCTGTATCATTAAAAAATAATCTCTAGGGGCTGTGGGTGGCTGAACCCATTTGTTACCAATCCATAACTCTGACAAGTCCGTGGGAAATTCTGGACGCAGGACCCGCACTCCAAACTTTTTTTCTAGTAGCTTGATTAACACCTGATAATCTTCTTCGGTTTCCTGGGCCAAGGTTTCGAACCGTTGGCGTGTCACTGGATCATTCATCCATGAATAAAATTCAGGTGGATAGGTGCGTCCCACAAGACAAACTTGCAACGGATCCCAATGTTGATATACAGAATACACTATGCGGTCTCTCTTGTGTTGGTCGATCCTAACAGTTTATACCCCGGCAATGATCTATAGGAGCCAGCTGTGTTGCCGCCATGCTTGGGCACCACAGTCAATAAAGTCTGCTGTATGTGTTTGGGATACTGTTGAACTTTGTTGAAACAATCAGTCAAGAATACATTTTGTTTCAACAGATTTAAATTGTGTTCCAATCGTTGATGATTTTTTGCAATCAACTCGCGGGCCAGATCTACATTTTGCAACAACTTCAGATTGAGTTTGATAGCATAGTAACAACGATCCCAGGGATCGTGCATGCTCTGATAACTGTGATCAATGACATCGTCGAACACATCAAAACCCAAAGAAGTCATCCAGTCAGCCAGCCGCCATCCTCCAACCCAGATAGGAAAGGTTCCGCCATACATGGCCATGACAGTTTTTTCAGTGTGTGTAACTTCACGTTCGAAGAAACAGGGTTCGGTAATCAAACTCACACAACTGGGTTCAAACACTGTTTGTTGCAAAAGATGCTGATATGTTTGGGCATTTTTAAAACTGCCATTGAGTATGCCATACTGCATGTCTCTTTCAGGTCCAAATCGATAATTGGTGGTTGCTACATTGACTGTGGTATTATTAATTATGTTGTGATACAGCACAGAATTGGTTAGTCGGACAAGATTCTGTCGATTTATATCAACTGTACGCCAGGGCAGAGTATGTGTGTAGTTGGTCAACCCAAAATGTTCAATCAACAACAATAAAAATTCTCTGTGTAATCTGGGTTTGTTGATCATGAAATTGAAAGCATGTGTTTTGTTGGCCCAGTTATGTTGGATATTTTGTTGTTTGAATTCTTCGCAACTTTCTGCCATGAAAACAGGCAAGCAAACACATTGATATTTTTGCAGTTGATCTTCATGACTGATGAGATCCATTATTACCACGTGGTCTTTGGGATCGCACACACTGTTGGACAACAGTTGTTCCACATGATAACATTGATCTTGCTCACTGTATTGATGATCATTGACCACAATGATTTCTGGCTCAGTCAACTGTTCTCCTTGATATCGATATGTGGGTCCAAAAACTTCTATCATAGTGCTTTGATCTTTTCTAATATGTTATCAAACTTCATGGGCCACTGTTGGCCAAAATTCAATAGCAACTGTTGATTGTGTTGTGCGGCCTGTTGAAATCTTTGGTAGTCTGCGGCAGAATACTCACGATCAATGAAAGTTTCCAATTGATCCAGTATATTTGACAGCCTGGCACCGTGCTCGCCTATTTTGTCATAGGCAATGTCCGTATAATCAGATAGTACATCAAATCCATGAGCTTGCAATAGTTCGATGGATCCTGGGCTACAATACAACAACCAAGGTCTGGGCATTTGTAGACATCTAAATAATTTTTCACTGAACACAATGTGACTGTCTGACGCATAAGTTTCTAAAATCAAACTAACGTTGGAATCAATTATGCATTGTTCCAATGTACCGTGGACCTCCGCGGTGTTGTAAGGTATCAGCTCTTGACCAACTCGGTGTTGATCACTGTACCGTTGTAATTCAGCCGTGATAAATTCTTGTTCATATTGTTCTTTGGTACAGTTATAACTCACCAAGCCCAACCTCAAGATATTTCTTTTCAACAACTCATAAAACACTGTGGATCGATCACCACGATTTCTATTCATAAAACAATTGTATGCTTGACTGACCGGACGGTCTTGATACACTGGATCAAAATGCCAAATTGACCAAAATTCTGGCAACACAGATATTATGTGTCCGGGTACCGAGCGTATGGGATAATTGTCAGTGATGATCACTGCTGACTCATTGCTCCAGGTCAGTGGGTCAGTTATAAATACACTGTCAACCAAACGACAGTTGACTTGTAAATGGTCACGACTGTATATGTAAGGATACCCGTAGTTGTTGGTATTTTGTACTCGAGCGACAAATCCATTGTCAATCAATTGTTGATTTAATTTTTCTACTATTGATTTTTCACGAGCAGTTGAAATCCAAATTCCGTCGTTGTGAGTTTTTATCTGGTAAGATTGCATACCATAACTACTTATATGTACTGGAACAATCCTCGAATAGAATTAACTTATCCTAGTTTGGATCAAGACCCGATTCAAGCTAGTTTTCACAATGGCATTCATTGCTTGTTTTATGATCCAGCTGTGCCCAAACAACAAATACGCTACAAACAAACTCTGCAGGACATCTGTGATTGGGCAAATTCGGGCATTCAACAACACGGCATTCAAGGATTCATTCAAGGATTTACAGGCGGTATATCAAATCATTATGACATCGCCAACGTGATAAAATTAAACATGTGGATCGATGATATCAGAAAACAAGGTATCGTCAAGCCTGTGTTGCTGGTGTATGATGGACAGGATCAATACGGAATCAACAATGGCGAAAGTCGGTTACGAGCACTGGAACGTATTCCTGCAATCTCTACCATGCAATCATTTATCACTACTCGAAATGAACATGCAGATCGTTTTAAACATTTGACACCGGTTACCAACTTTGAACAGTTTGCTCAACTGTGTGGAGCAACTCTGGGTCAGCAGTTTTTGTTTACACTTACCGATTCCCAAGCACAGTATGGTATATATTGGTATGAGTTTGACAGTGATCGCACCAGGTTAGTTACTCCTGGTGAAGAGACCTGCGTTGCTACATTTGAAAACTATTTCAACACACACACCGACACTGTGCTCACAGTGGAATGGTTTGACTCAGTGGTTGATTGGTCCAACTACGGACTGACCTTTTAATCCGTATAGGTCCAATAATTGATCTGCAGGCATCTGCGTACAGTGGTAAAATGTATGGCCCGATAGTCATGTAAACTGTGTGCACCGGGCACAAAGAAAAAACAACGATTATCGCGACTTTCGACCCGGGTACCATTGCCTAATCCGGTTCCGGGATACAGTTGCGAATAGTCGGTGTAGACCAATGCTGTGAGTCGCTTTTCCGGAAGATCATAATGGGGTTCTAGATAAAAATCTCCGATGTCGCTGATGACTTCTACTCTGGGGTACAATCCTGTGTAGTCTATTCCTGTGTAGATTTCAAAGAAATTTTTGTAGTTGCCTGAGTGCAGGCTTTGCCATAAAGCATAAAGATGTGGATATTGATCGCATTGCGACTCATCGATAAACAATCTTGCACTGTCTACTCGTTTGCCCGGCACCAATTGAGGGGCAACATGGCCTACTGATTTTACTTCAGCTAGACATTCCGCAGACAAAAAGTCATCCACAATCCAATGTTGCCAGGGCGTGTAATTAACAGTGGCTATCATAGAAACTGGTCTGGACTATCTGTTTCCAGTCCTGCAATCGATCACCTGAGGATTCAATTGTGACAGGAAGATAAGGCAAACTGTCGTTGGCGTGTCCAGTGAATCCTTTTTTGGGCAGGATCATGTCATGATGCCAACGTTCCAAAAACAACCAACGAATCATGGGTTTGGGCACTGTGCCAACTTTGAACTCAAATGGCAAATTCAAGGCCAACTGTATTATGGGTCGAGCCAAAAATGGATTACGCGGCTCAATACCCCAGGCACCACTGATAACATCAACACCTCTGACGTCACAACCCACGACCTGATGCCAATAATCCATCAACAAGGTGGCCTGCTGTGGATCATTGTTGTAGGCATCCAGGCAACGTTGCCAGATTTGGACGTCACCGTGTTCGCTGTATGGACTTGTACTGCCGGTTACACTGTAAGTTAAATCTTGGTAGATGTCGTAACCACCAAACAATTCATCTGCACCACAGCCGGTAAACAGCACACGTTGTTCACAGTTGCGATTCACTATCCACTGTCCCACATGACTCCAACTCTGTGCTGGCATGCAGGTACGAGCCATTAACTGTTGGAATTCGCTGGCCCATTGAGCTTCATTGATGTTGAATTCGTGCAACCGACTGTGTTCTTCTGGGGTCAAAAACTCTCTGATACGATCAACTATGGGATCTTTGCCAGTACAGTTGACCGAGTACAATTCAAGGTTGTCAATGTGACTCAATATAATACTGCTGTCCAGTCCGCCCGAATATGTCAGGGCCGCTGGGCATGCAGGATTCATCAATTGTGTAACTGTTTGCCATTGAGATTGAAACTCTTCATAAGCTTCATTGATGCTGTTATACTTGACTGGTTTAATCCAGGACCAGACACTGTCTATGGTTTTTACAGCTTGTCCGTCTTGATACAATTGCCCAGGTTCAATTTTTTTAATGTCTTTCCAAACAGTTTGATCCAACATGGTCCACAGTTTGTTTTTGTAAGCAACAGGAACAGGATTGCGACCAACGTATTCAAGTATGGGTACCACTTCGCTACACACAATCAAGATTGATTCATCTTGGTATTGATACAAACAACGTTCGCCTTGGGGATCTGTGGCATAACGCACAATATTGCCGTCGGTCCAGGCCCAGGCCCAGGGACCCCATCCCAGGGTCAACAACTCCGGATCATTTTCCACAGCATGATGCACAAATTCTATGTCATTTTCAAATGGTCCAAATTCTTGGTAGTTGTAGATTTCGCCATTGTAGGCCAGGAAGTTTGTGTGTTTGTGCCGATAATATTCAGCAGATCCGGTAATGTGCAATACCGCGTGTCCAATGAACGTGTTGTTTTTGTATTCATATCTACAAAAGTCTGGTCCGCGTGGTTGCAACTTGGAAAAGGCTGCTAGATGCGTTTCAACAGGAATATGATGCTGGCTCTTGACCAGTAGTATGCCACACATAGACGAATACTTAGCCAACAAAAAAGCTCCCTTAGGAGCTTTCTTGTATCACTTTCTGAATTAATTGAAAGTTTTTGTCAAGCCTACCACTACTGCATTTTGATACAGCTTTTGACCGCTGACAGTGTTGGCAGTTTCAAAAGTTGTTGTTGTGCCAGTGTTGGTAAAATATTTCACACTGACGTCAAAGGACTTTGGCATGTTGTAAACAAAGCCAGCATTGATGTCATTGAAATCCAAGGCTGAATTGTTGGCCACATTGGTTCGACCATAGTGTGCCACAACAGCCAGGTTCTTGATGCCAGGCACTGGCAACCGGCCATCTGCTTGTACATAGGCCGTGCCCTGTGCATTGGCTGTACCAAAGTAGCCGTTGCCAAGTGTGCGACTGTATTTGGCTGAGATGATGTCCTTGTAACCCAGGCCGATGTAGCCTTCGTGGGTGTCAAAGTCGGAGCCAGTTCGTGCTGTGGTTGTGGCACGTGGATAGAAATAGTTGTAGCTACCAACGTCAATGCTGATGCCCTTGAAGATTTCTTTTTTGTAACCAGCATACAAGTCGCTTTCTAAGCCTGCACCTGCGGTGTAGACTTG
>Ga0181355_1000447_pt1 | contig 17634 bp, 38 predicted proteins | sample Fa13VDMM15DN_FD_130099 | JGI IMG/M metagenome (GOLD analysis project Ga0181355, IMG submission 130099) | Freshwater viral communities from Lake Michigan, USA - Fa13.VD.MM15.D.N | ecosystem: Environmental > Aquatic > Freshwater > Lake | place: USA: Michigan | collected 2013-09-23 | reverse complement strand
TAGACGATGTCAGCCATATCGCCTATTCCACCACCAAGTTCTACAATCGTATCAAGCTCACTCAGTTCAGCAGGACCCCAGCCATTCAAGACTAGGTGAGCCATATGAATAACACGATTCATGGTCGTAGTGAAGTCATCGAATGCACTAAAGTGTTGGAAGTCATTGATACCATTGTAACCAATCATGTTCTCTTCTAGAGCGTCACGTACAGTCTGACTGGCCTGTGCAGCCATTAGGACTGGGCCAATATAATTTATATATTTTGTACGATTCATGAATGGTACGGACATAACAGATGCCCAAACTTTAAACCGTTCCATAGGAAGGTTCTTTAGGTCAGCAGCAAATACCTCGCACATAGTCGGCCAGTAGTTGCCATCATTAACCTGTTTTGCTGCCATCATCTTTTCAAAAATTTCTTTGGAAGATGCGATCGGAGCCGGAGTTGTCATACTCGGATCTTCACGTTGAGGCATTGCACTATATTGAAAAAAATTACTCATTGATCACCCACAAATTTATCTTTCAAGATCTTTCTACATTTGAACGCATCATAATGAAAGAATGGTTTATACTTGCATAGCTTTTTATATATGCTCGGCCAGAGTACACTATCTTCAATCTTCTTATTCCAGTGACCGAAGAAGCCAAGAATATCATTTAGAATAATAATAGTCTCAATGGATACTTGCCGACGTAAGTATTGTTTCAGTAAATATGGATGCTGCCCATTCTTCACAATAACATTATTGTCAAAATCTGTCAACAATTTATTTAGATCTTGTTCAAAAATGTAAGTAAGAGATTGCTGGCGTTTAAGCCACTCAGCATAGACCTTCTCTGAATCATCGTTGAAAAGGTCACCAACCCACTTGAGATCACCATCTACAAAGTTGGCAACCAGATATTTGAGTGGATCTTTGTGTTTAGATAGTTTATAGAATTGGTATTTGTCTTTGCGAGTTTCAAAACTTGTTTGACTCGCACCAATTTTACCGTTGTATTTGATATAATCGTAGCTATCAGTGGTAAAATGGTTCTTTACGGCGAGAAACGTTTTATAGCTCTCGAATGGCGTCATGTTTCACCTATCCAAAACCCATCAGAGTCAGTATAACCAAGTTCAATCAATAATTGTGCAGCGTCTTCTGGATCATCACCTTCAATGAGACCATAGATAGCTTGAGCTAAACGATCTGCATTATCAGCATGTACTGAAACGTGCATCAAACATGAGTCTAACATCCTCAAGAATGGATCATCATTCATACAGGAAGCCTCGCAGACCGTGGAAGATAATTCAAATCTTCTGCTACAGTTTGGATTTTAGCTTTAATTTTAATATTATTCTTGATAATCGAAGCAGCGGCCTCGATTTCTATATTGTTCTTTTCACAAAGGTGGACGACGGCATCCATGTAATCAAGGTCATAGTTCATTACTAACTTTTCAATTTCCTTTATAAACTTCTCATTAGACATAGTCTTTTGAAAGATAACGTCGTCCACCATAATTAATCATCCTCTATAAAAAATATGTGCACCTATTTTAATTGTACGATCAAAAGCTCTACTCCAACTTGGATTTACATAGTCGGCATGATAGAACTTTGCACCGCTGGTAACATCACCATAGTTACCTAGATACACGTTTTCAGCAATTTCACGAGCTCTGCGATATGCAGCTTGGTCTCTGACTTGCTTTCCTCCTTCACACTTCCATGAAAATTGGCATACGCCTCTGGCCCTTTGGTTGATGACCGCACATGGTGTTGAAGGAAATCTACGATCTTTAGCGCGGTTCATAACTACATTGTTTACCGCGATTCTACCTCTAATAGGCTCATGGCCAGCTTCGAAATATGTGTTTTCGGCCATGCACTGAATTTGTTGCCTATCGTGTCCATTTAAATATACCGGTTTACGAACAACTACCGGTTTTTCTACCACTCGTATTTCTGGAACTTTAACATATTTGACTTCGGGTTCTGAAGGCATTGCATACGCAGCAGTTGCCGCACAAATTAATCCTAGACAGAATCCACCGGCCCGGCCAAACTGGTGATTGTTTTTTAAGTTATTAAAAATTTTCATTGTATCCTCTGAGTCTTAATAACTTTGGCAGACAGAGACTACAAAACAGGCATCACAGCCATATAGTTTTCTGCCGCTATGAGAAGATACAAAATAAAATAACGAAAGTATCTTCCATCCATTTCCCTCTTACTGGAAATGCAAAATCATTATGGTTTCGTCGGTAGCACCGAATAGTGCTGCTCTCTAGCCCTAAGACTTGAAGCTTTGTAAGAGTCAATGGAGGTGCCAACCCCCGTTGCGATATATTATTTATAAACCGAAATTTAAATAATGTCAACCACTCATGGTGTTTTTAGAACCATTCGTGGGGCATTGACGGGATTCTGTTCCAAGGTTCCCGTCCAACCCGTTGTCTTATTGCTTACGCAGCAAGAGCAAATGCAACGTCATTGTCGTTTGCAGTTATTGTTTTTGGCCACTCGGCCAGCGAATCAGTCTCGAACCGCCTTATTCCGTTCCAGTCGATCCTAGTTCACCCCCATCATCAACCCTGAGAAGACAATAATGTAACGCACTTATTGCCTGTCGTCCGAAGCGTTACGGGTAACGCTCAGGGTTGATGGTGGAGGTGGCGGGTACCGCCCCCGCGTCCTCAGAACCTTTATTGTTGATTGTCATCAACTGATAATTCTATATATAACAGTTCTAAATTAATGTCAACTTAATAGACTAAAATCCTTCATCTATTACAGCAAACATAACTTTCTTTCGAGGATCACCAGGAGTAATACATCGAGTAAGAATAAGAGCTTCATTATAATTCTTTGTACGAAACTTCACTGGAAAGACAATTTCATCGTCTTCAGTTTCTAGAAGCATTCCAACAAAGTAAGTACCATTTTCTTCTACCATAAACTTATTTATTCAATGGTAGAATCTTTCTTGCGACTATTACGCTTCCCAAGCATAAAAGCGCCAACAAATGGAAGAGCAATTACCACCAAAGCTAAAATCAGTGGCCACAATGCTGACATTAAAATCGCGGTAAATCCCATGCCAATCGATTCATCTTGGTCAACATCAGCAAGACCAATAAAGTATAAACCAATGACTCCGACGATGACAACACCAATCAAATATAACCACATATCACTTCTCCTTACTAAAACGTTGACCGAGCTTATAAATGCAAATTACTGGCAATGCAATGGGCCAGGCCGTAGCAACCGCCAAGGCAACAAACACATAGACCGTCACATTCAACATTTGGTCAACATCGTCAACTTCAAGGTTGGCCTTGGTATTATAAAAAAGACTCTTTGCATTCATACCAGCATAGAATGCACAGTATAGAACAACGACTATAAAGCCAAAAAGCCAAAGTGTAACCATAATCAATTCCTCACTTTCACATAACTAATGGTGTCGTAGCCTTCATAGTCACCAGCCCACTTACCACGAGGCTTTTCCTTGAAACCAATGCTATTAGCATTTTCTTTGAAATACTCACGAGCTACAGATCCAACTTGATACTCGCTTTCAGCTTGCAACTCGAACTCATCAGAGTGCCACACCTTATTGAATGTTACCTTATACGTTTTGAGCTTCTTTTGTTTCTTAACAAAGTCCTTAACTAAATCGCCAGCATTAGGCATACTTACAAGTTTATCAAATACCTTTTGATCCACGTCAGCCAATGGTCCCCAAGATTCTGGAGACCGGTTCTTTACTTCAATCATGGGTTCACCTTATAGATTTCACGTAGTTCTTGACGATCCTGCATGATAAGATTGAGAACTACACCAAGCTCATCATACGCTTCTTGATACTTGCCTTCTCTACGAAGCTTGAATGCTCCGAGCATGATCTCTGCGAAACCATCTTCGAATAGCTGTTCGACTGATTTATTGATCATTGCTCAAGTCTTTCGATTGCAACTACGAGATTCTCACGCGCTTCTCGAACTTCACCGTCAAGAATACGGGCGCGCTTTTCCATCTTGTAGATGCGGTCATCTTCACACCACTGCATCTCACCATCAAGTTGCCACATAGAAGCCATCTTATTTTCATAGATGGTAAGCAGATTCTTAATCTCAGGACTCATCATCAATCTCCCAATAAACAATACGCTTGAAAGTTTTCTTATTAGCGTGCTCGATCTTCCACTGGGGAACATCTGTCTCGGTATAGAACTGCCAGGTGGGCTCATCTTCCCACCCAGCGTCCTCGTCGATCAGATATCCGATCTTAGGCTGCATCTGCCATTTCCAGTTTTTCTACCATGCGGTTATACGCATCATAGAATTGATGATCGTCCTTGTCATAGACATCACATAAGAATTGCCGAATGCTATCAATAGTATCTCTATCGACAAATCGATCGTTCTTCCACCATCGAAACGTTTCTAGTGATCGTTTAAAAGACATTTGGAGATCTCCTTAAGCTGCATCTGCCATTTCTATGGCAGTTTCGAGTGCCCGAGTCTTGAGGTTCTTATTGGTACCATACCAAGCCGAGGTAAGACGGTTGTCAGCCGAGCGACCAATCATGTGATCAGTCATGAAAGTGACTGCGTTGAAAGCCTGCCACCAAGAACCTTCGGCATACTCTGCACCAGGTTGCTGATCCATGATTTCCAGGGCAATCTCAGCATTCTTGCTGATTTCCTTCTTGGCACCAGAGACAGGGAAGACACGCTTGAAGTAGTCGACGATGTTTTCGTCGTTGAAGCGCTTTGAACCGAGGTAAGCAGCCATTTCCTTGTACTTGGCAAGCTTTTCCTTGGCAACACCAAGGGTTTCCTTCACGGTGTCACCATCAAATTCACGACGATGGCTAACCTTAACGATCTTGTTCGACTGGCTGTTCAGCGACAGAGTCAGAGTGTTATTGCAGACCACACGAATCGGAGTGAACCGAACGTCGATGGACCAGCCATACTTGTGAGGATTCGTGAAGAGGAGATAGGATTCAACGGTGTCACCATTGAACAGTTCAAGGCATCCTTGACCTTGGCCAGAGCCCAGACCAGCTGGCCACCACGGAGCGAACCAGCGGTGTGCATTTCCATTTCGCCAGCTGCAACGAAGTCATTGAAGAATTCAAAAGCAGCTTCGTTCTGGTTCGGAATCCAGTCGTCAGTGATGACGTCAAGGATCTTATTGTCAACGTCACGAACCAGAGCAGAGTGACCAATGGCAACCTGCTTACCGGCAATGTCGGCAAAGGCAGGAACAGGATTCACTCGCCAGTCAAGGCCAGCAGCCTTGAGCATCTGATTAGGAGTCAGATCGGCAGGAACCTCGGTGCCAAGACCATGCCAGGGTGTTTCGCCAGCATAAGCCATGGAAGCCTTGCCATCGAGGAATTCAATCATATGAGCCATAGTGTAGTTTCCTTTCAATTGGTAATTCAGTATAGTCGGTTTTCAAAATAATGTCAACAGGAATTATGCAGGAGTGATAATCCACATTGCCAACATCAACACCGGAAATGAAAACACGAAAATGATTCCACCGATCATTTCGCTGCGAGCCTCTGCCGGAGTCAGGATAGCTTTAAGGTCTTCGTTCAGTTGAAACATTTCGATCTCCATTCCTTATATTCTCAGTCTACATCACTTTCAAAATAATGTCAACCATAAAAATCACTGTAGGCATTAAAACCTTCTTCGGTCATCATGACCGTGGATTCACCCTTTTCAAATCCAACGAAGGACTTCATCAGGCCCTTCTTAACGAGCGAACTACAGACTCCCGAAAGAGCCTTGCCTTCAATACCCGAAGGATACTCGGCGTCGTTAATAAGGTCGGTCCAGATCTCCTGGTTCGCTTCCGCGTAGCAGGTGGGGATACCATAGTTGAGAACGTTGAAGCAGTTGGTGGCGATAGCGCGAAGAACTGCAGCTTCATTGGTGGTGATCATGTTGACTTCCTTTTCCATTCCTTATAGATTTAGTCTACAACGTTTTCAAAATAATGTCAACAGGAATTATGAAAACTTATACAACATCCTGTTCAATCTGGTCGAGCATGCGTTCAATGATTTGCTCAAAATCATCATCGGGATGAAAGCCTTCATCCACCGAAATTGACGCATAAAGGTTGGACATAGTAGTCTGAGCTTCATCGCCATGATCGCCAGACAAACACTCGTATACGAACTGATACGGATCGTTCTGAGCAACAACATATTCAAATAGCCGAGTCATGCTTCTATCACCTCAATTTTAAGAGTTTTTACGCCGTAGTTTAGATCAGTGGTTAGACCGATTCCCTTTCTACAAAGTTACAAATCATTTCTAGAAATTCGTCAGGTCGATCCCGCTGCATTTCCTGCAACGTCCTTTCCGTCTTCCATGAAATGCCATGCTTTTTCAAATAAGCAGTAAGAGCCTGTTCGACCGTTTGTCGGCCAAAATAGTTGATAATCGCAATGCCGTTAGTCATTATGCAACTCCCTTTTCACCGCGAGCAACCTGAATATCATAGTCGCGGAAGGTGACAACAAATTCCATCATTTCTAGCGATGTTTCAGCCAGGACAGCGATCGACTTTTTAGTCGGTGACTTGTGGTTGTAGTACTCAACATGGATCCAGTTGATCATCTTATTTGCAGCATTTTTTGAACGTGTGATGCGAACAACTTCGCCGCGAATAATACCAGTGGCCGATTCGTAACGAACACGATCACCAACTAGAACTTCAATGGTAGCCATTAGCAATTCCTTCCTAAGTTTTGAGTTGATCAGATCTGATGGTGGCGCACTTGATTGGCAAAGACAAATTCTGCATCATCCATCGAAGCCGATCTCCAAACGCACCAAACCCATTCACCATGGCAGTTCAGTTCAACGACACCTTTGCCATTTTTCAGCTTGCGAAGACGGAGCTTGCCGTTTGGCGAGGTTGCAAGAATGTTCATTTGGATTTCCTTCCTTCATTCCTTATATTATTAGTCTACAACACTTTCAAAATAATGTACATAAAAAAATGCACTTCAGAAAACCGAAGTGCATTTTTGTTTTCAATAAAATTTTAAGAGGTTATTTGTACATTTGATGGTAAGATCGAACTAGATCAGCAGCCTTTTCAAGGTAGTTTTGAGGTCGTTCGACAAACACCTGAGATTCGAGTTCGTCGTCAACACCAATGATAATGACAATATCTTTCACACCGATGCCAGTCATCTCCCAGAGCATGTAGGCATAGAGACTACATTGCAAGAAGTAGCCTTCAATCCAATCCTTCCTCTTACGCCGAGTGGATGTCTTGTAGTCGATGATGGATAGTCTACCATCATAGTTAGCAATGAGATCGCACGTGCCAGCGATTTTGAGATGATGGCTAAACAAGGTACATTCAGTAGCTCGAATCATATCGACCTTGTCGTCAAGCACTTTTTTGATCTGGCTAAACATCATCATATTGTGCGGCATAGAAGTATCAATCTCTTCGTTGAGAATGTACTTTTCACACATCGTATGGATAGACGTCCCACGAGATGCGGCTCGCGCCGAAACCTTATTGGCTTCCTCATCTCCTACACGCTTACGCCACTCGTTGAGTGCTGTCTTATCGGACATCTTACCGAGAACGGTAGTTACAGACGGATAGCGTTCACCTGTAGGAGTTTCATACAGACGAGCAACTTCACCATCAATACGATTCAGATGAGCAAACTCGAGAAGATCGTATTCGAACTCTTTACGGTTGTAGTCCAAGCTTTTGGCGAGCAATGATGTATTCCTTCACAAGTTTAGAGCGCACGATATCGGCCTCTAGAAAATCAATATATTCAAAATCGGATAATCTGTCAATCACTTTCATGAACTCTTTGAGCCCATTGCGCTCTTGTTCACGAGTCAGATCTGACTGACGGAAGTCTCCACAAAAAATCACTCGACAGTTTTTGCCAATACGTGTGATTACCGAATCCAACTCATGAAATGTCATGTTGTTAATTTCGTCGACAACCACATAGCAATTGTTCAGAGTGGTACCACGAACAAAAGAGGTGCTCATAAACTCTATGGCATTCTTTTGTTTGAGAATGTCATATGCATCGCCGCGTTCGAATAGCTCATTACAAATAGCATAGTAAGGAGCTTCATAGACCTTCATCTTCTCTTTTTGAGATCCTGGTAAGAATCCCATGTCACGAGTCGGAACCACAGATCGAATCACATAGATTTTTTCCTGGTCGCTGGTGCCACTCATTAAATCACTGATTGCCAGATACATTGACAAAAACGTTTTGCCCGTGCCTGCCATACCATGAAGCATCAAATGCTTGCCTCGTTGAAAGGCTTCAAATGTTTTTTTCTGGTTCTCAGTGAGTGGATGAACTCGTTTTAAATTGAAGTTTGGAGAGCTAAAAGTAGGTTTATTAATTAGATCCTGTTCTCCATTTTGACGTAGAATTCTCTTTTGTCTCTTAGTAAGTCTAGGTTCAGTCACGAATCATCCTTATTTTTTATTTTTGGCTTTTGTAACGGCTTCGCGAGTTTTGGTAGCTTTAATACTCTTGTCTCCGTATTGTTGACCAAGTGGAGAAATTGGATTTGCGTTGCCAATCCTATTTAACAGATCATTAAACCCGCCATCAGTCTTATGAGTCACACCTGAAATACCAGAGATTAAAGCAGGTGCGCCAATGACCAATTCGGCATGAAGATGAGTTTTTAAATATTCATCTTTACCGGAGATGGAAAGAAACTCTTCCCATGTTTCTCCGGTTTTTTTGTCTCTGAATTCATAGATTGGCATTATTAATCTTTTTCAATTAAATCAAATATTGCATTTTTATTTCGAGACCGAAGTGCTGCTCGCATTCTTTTCTCTTTTAGTTTTTGGCCATGATCTTCATACTGATCTTCATCGTAATCATCGTAACCATAATACTTATTATTGCGCTTAATTGACTTGCTCATTGATTAGACCCGGAAATGCTTTATTAACGACTTTGGTTGAAATTGTGCGAGGCAACTTTTGATCTTTAACTCGAATAAGAAGTTCTGCATCGCGGCGATCAATAGACTCAAGGAGTCCAATGAAAAGTGATTCTCGTTTGATACGAGTAAGTTCTGGTTTGTTGCCAAGGAGATACATGTACAGCGTACGAGCTTCCTGATAAAGCCGGCCTTCAACATCAACATATTCACATGGCTTGTACGGAGGAGCTCCTTCAGGAATTTCCCACTTGACACCAGGAGTCAGAGCCAGTTCTAGAATATACCTTAGCTGTTCTGAATCATGATCACGAAGATACAGTGCTCGATCTTCGATGGATTCGATGTTCGAAGCATTTTCGATAATTTGTGCAATTGCTAATTTTCTCATATTAGAACTCATTAATACTTTCAAGAAGGTTTTTAAGGCGCTTTTCAATGAAATAATTGAAAAGCTTACTACGATCTTTGCCACGCTGATTTTCATATTCATCTTCAATCTGAGTACGCAGATTTTGAGGAATGAAATCAAGGTCGACCATTTGCTGATTGCGCATATAGCCACGCAACATACTCTCGTCACAGAAGTCACGAGGGTTAACATGCTGAACCCATACATCGAGTTTTTTCTGGCTAATAGGCTTTTGGCGAGAGCCGACTACAAACGTATCATCGGCAGAAAGGAAGTTAGGCACACCATCGCCAGTATCGCCACGCATGATATGCTCACGAATAAAACGATTTGGATCGTTGGTTGTACGCCACTTCTTTTGAACAGGATCAAATTGCTTGACATTGTTATAACGCTGCAATTGAACAAAGTCCTTGTCGCCAGAAAGGACTAGAATTTTTTCAAAGGTATTACCAAACTTATGAGCCAAGGTACCAATGACGTCATCGGCTTCAGCACCATCAATTTGAATTACACGGTAAGGGAAGAATTCTTTCAGTTCCTCACGAACCTTGTTCAGAGTATCAAAAATCTGAGCCCAGTTCAACTCAGACTTTTCACGATTCTTACGGCGATTGGCCTTGTAATAAGGAAATATTTCACGACGCCAGTTGTTACCAGCATCACATGCAATAATCATTTCACCATAATCATTCTTAAACTTCATGTTATATGAACGAATTGAATTCAGAATCATATGACGAAGAAGATCTTCTTCTAGCTCAGCGTTTGTATGGTTTCCAAGTTGAACCATTAGGTTGGAAATCATCACCTGAGACAAATCAACAATAATCATAATATGTTACTCTTCATCCTTATTGGGAATTTTGTATGTATATGCAACAGTACTATCTTCATTATAACTAAAATCAAAAATATTGTCAACCATCAAATGAAAGGGATGATCAAGATGATATTGCCTACTAATCATAGACTTCGCCGCTTCCACAATCATTGCAACATCTTTGATGTATACGTCAGAACTTATATCAAGTCCATAGGATCCAAACAGTTGCATGAATTCTGGAACTAAATCCATCATCACGCCATCAACATGCTCTTTACGATTTTGAACTACCTTATCAGCAATCTCTTCAATTGATTGTGGAGGAGATTCTCTCTTGAATCCTGGAAACAATACGACGTTGTCGGTCATTTAATTACCCTCAATAAAATGCATTCTTGGTTGATCCGGCCATTCGGCTTACTTTCCGCTGTCTTTATATTTGACATAAACGACCTCAGACCAACCTTGCCTGCTGACAATAGCCCCGTCAGGGATTCTTCTGGCTTCCGTAGAGTCTTCGACGTACTGGATTCTACATCCCACCCAGTGAGAGTCGTTCCCTTGACTTGAATACCCGCAGGTCCCACTGCTAGATACTGAGTCAATTTGCGATACTTGGTATTGTATACCCATAGTTGTTGACATCCAATAATTTCTGCCGGATGGACAGAGACAATCTTAAGCGAAGGTTCTTCCTTCTGGAACTTCAGATTTTTAACCAGATCAACAGCCGACTTGGCTTTGCGTTCACGTGGCTTACGAACCTTCACTACCTTTTTGTTATTTAGGTAGCGATCGATGTCAGTGAAGAAATTATTCCAAAAATTTAACCAAAATTTTTGTCGTTTGCCAAAGGCTTCCTTTACCTGATCATCGTTCGAACGAATCTCATCCCATTGCGGACGATAGTAATCAGCAATGATGTTTAGGATCTGAAGGTTGAGTTCGTTGGCTTGGCAATAGGTATACATGGAAAACTCTTTGCCATCCATGATGAGATCAATTTCTTCTTCAATGTTGGTGATAATCAAATTAGCCTTATCACGAACACGAGCCTGAATGTCTACAACTGGCTTTGGAGCTTCTTCTACTTCATCTACAATCTGCTTACCGGCTTCAATCAGAGCCTGCACATTAGTCTTGAAGTATTCCATGTTCTGTTCTGGCAAAACGTTGCCATTCGTTAGAATACGAGCAACACCACCAAGAGTCTTGGAAACTTTCCACTTAGGAAGCTTCTTAATCATTGCAATATCATTCTTGGTATAGTTCTTTTTTAGATAATCAAAGAACCACTCACGTGCATCATCGCTGCTGCCCATGTAGTTATACCAGTTCAGTGCATCAGTAAGGTTGCTGACGACAATTGGTTCTGGACCATAATGCTTTTCGTCAATCAACTTGATTGCAGCACGCGACTTGTGCTTAATTTTAGCCTTCACCTTAATAGCCATGAGTGCTCACCTTTTTCATACGACGAAACGATCCCTTGCCTTTTTTAGCAGGGATAACCTTGGGTTTGTTGACCTGGCCGCAAAACCGAGCAACAGCGTTTCGATATTTGAGTGCCTTTTCCATTTTTTCATACTACACTATTATGAAAAAAATGTCAACCATTTTTTTGTCGTATGTATTTTGCAATCATATGCATAATAGCTTGGTGAACATCTTCGGTGGCTTCATATTCGTCGCAATCAACGTGGATAGAAATATCAGCGAGTTGAGCACACTTGTTATCTGGTGAAAATCCAGTTAGAGCAATAGTTTTTATCTTTAGCTTCTTCGCAGTTTCGAGTGCCTTAACGACATTCGGTGAATTGCCACTTGAAGAAATTGCAATTAGCACATCGTCTTCCTGCCCAAGCGCTTCCAGTTGAAATGCATAAACATCTTCATAGGAAATATCATTGGAGATTGCAGTCATAAGTGGAATGTTAGCAGCCAGTGAAATTACACGTGGTCTGAGCCCACCTTGCTTGCAACCTTTAGTATAATCACACGCCCAATGCTGAGCAATTGCAGCAGAAGCACCGTTGCCAATTGTATAGATGTTATTACGATAATTTGATATGCTGGTCATCCAAATCAATTCAGCAGCTTTTTTGAATTGATCATGATTAATGCTGGCAAAGCCAATATTAACCTTACCCATATGATCAAATATAATATCAATCTCGGTATACAACTCTTGCTCCTTCGTGTGAGATGCCTACATCGAGGCATGTTCTATCTGAAAATTCTCGGCGAATCTTTTCTTTTGATTCGGTCAGCGCTAGCATGTATCCGCCACCACCAGCACCGAGCAACTTGGCACCCAATGCACCGGCATCCTTACAACGCTCGTACATAGTATCTATTTCGCTGTTTGAGATCTCGGCGCTCATTTGTTTCTTAAGGACCCATGCAGAGTCGAGCAAACGACCGTAGTCGTAGATGTTTACCTTTTGAGTGCCTTGCATATCTGCCATGTGAGCTAGCTCACGAATGGTAAAGGTCTTTGCTTCGAAGTTGATAGTATCAAGGATCTTGGCTGCATGATGTTCTACGTTTGTAGGAATCAAGATCATATAGTTTTCAATCGTATTCGAGTCAAGACGCTTTACATCAACACGTCCTTCGCCGAGCTCGTTAGCATACTTGATGTAGTTCATGCCACCAAACGCCGAAGCAAACTGGTCCTGCATACCAATCTTCCATCTACAGAGGTCGATCTCGATATGACATGCAGTCTTTGCAACGCCGTATGGATTCACATATTCATAACCAAGGTATGCAGACAAAGCTTTCACAAGCGCACACGTAAACGCAGACGATCCACCAAGACCGTTGCCGATCGTAGGGATGTCTGCAAATGATGTGATCTCAATGTTGGATTTAATGCCGAAGAACTTGAGTGCGTTACGAACGATCTCATTCTGGATATCGTCTACATTGGTGACAAGTTCTTGCTTTGAATAAGATACTTTGATATGATTATGAGGAGTGTGCATAACTGCTACATAGACATACTTGTCGATAGCAGTAGAGATTGTAGATCCACCCCATTGTGCAAAGTGGGCGGGGATATCACTACCCCCGCCGAAAAAACTAACTCTGAGTGGTGCCTTGGCTAAGATCACGATGTTGTTCCTTCAATGATGCAATAAGTCCCTTCCACTTAGGCATAATTGATTCCCAGGAGAATCGAGTGTCAGCATAAGCTTTAATGAAAGTGAGAATATTGGTCAAGTCATTATTTTGCACGTTTTCAATAGCATACATCAAAGTATGAGCAAAGATGTTTGCATGAAGATTCATGTCCTCATGATCTCCATCATATTGTACTGTCAATCCGCCACAAGTATCTGAAAGAGCAGAAAAGTTAGGGTGGACTGCCAAACAACCAGCAGACATAGCTTCAATAAGAGATCTACAGGATGTTTCGGGCCAGATGCAAGGATACGCAAAAATGTGCGCTTTTTGATACGCGGCACGTACCGTTTCCTGATCTGCCCAGCCATGGTAGTTAATTTGTGGATGATTGCGGCACACTTCGAACAATGGTTCATATTGCTGATCTCGACCTTCCCAGTTCTTTCCATAGATACCAAACGAAGAAAACACGTCGAGCTCAATGTTAGGATAACGTTCTGCTAGCGCGCAAAAAACAGGAACCAGAATCTCCAGTCCACGATGAGGTGTGGACGTATAAATGAGGCGTATCTTATCTTTAGGTTTGTCAACAAGCGGAATTGGTTCAATACCTGTTTCAATAACTGCCGATTGATGGCTATATGGTACTCCAAGATAGTCACGATATTGTTGATACTGCCAGTTGCTACTGAACACCAACTTGTGGAACCGATCTCGAGAAGCTGGGTCTTTAAGGTGTTCAGCTTCTGGATCAAGAGGGAGATCGTGGAGATGATAGATTCTAATTCTATCAGGGTCGAGCTCACGGACGCGAGCAGTGATAATTTGGACACCATCGAGTTCATCACGAGAAAGTCGGTGGAAGAGATTTCGGGTGGTGAGTTCTGTTCCACCATTCGATTCCTTATTCAATTCATTCAATTCAATTAAATCTTGATTATTCATTATGTTCTCCAAGGAACTCTTGATCTACGCTATGGAAGAAGTGTTTGTCATTAAAAGCTTTGTCATCAATCCAGAAATCGTATGATGGCTTTCCAAGACGCACTTCTTCGAACTTACAGTTCCAGTTATTCAGTTGTTGTGTAGTGAGGTCGGTCCAATCCAATCCGGATCCTGAACCACGGGCTGTCCAATAAATGATGGTGTGCCCTTGATCGTACAGTTTATTTATCTCTTCAATACGATGGTCAAGTGGAATGGAAAGATCATAACGATGCTTTCCATCCACAATTGGTGTGATACAGATAGTCTGATCAATGTCTATAATATAGATCATGATTCTTTAGTGAATCCAATAACGGAGTCATAACGGAATGAACGCCATCCTTGATTTTCAAGATCCCATACAGCCAGAACATCCGGATTCGGAGTCTTCTTCTGCACGGCTTCTTCAAGATCAGTCTGTGCTGGAAGAAGATCTGGCTTTAGAGTGCAGGTCATCCTGCGTTCTGTTCCATCCTTCTTTACAAACAAAACAAAGACTACATCATCGAGTAGTGCTTGCTTGAGATAATCATTCTGCCAGGAATTGTTGCTCTGGTCGATCGTAGTATTCAACGAGTCTATCATAACCACCGATTCTTTCTTCATTGATAATAATAAAAGGAACTGTTTTCACGTTTGGAAAGATTTCCATAAACTCTTCACGAGACAAATCACTGCCAATTTTCATCTCAGTATATGATTGGTCTTTAAGTGAAAGTAGACTCTTTGCCTGTACACAGTACGGGCAGTTATCCTTTGTGTAGATAATAACTCTATGCTTCATCTGATGATACTTTGCTAAAGAGTCCGATTGCAGACTTCTTTGGATCACCATAAAGAGTGTTAGCTCTTACCTTAACGTATCGCATTTTGGAAGATGGACCAGGCACAGTAATCCATGGATTCAACCCCTTCTTCCATGCATCAACTTTATTCATCATTGTATCAAAAGGAGAACGAGCTGCTCGAGCTTCTTTCACTCCATTTACAACTGAACGACGCTGAGCTCTTGAAGTATAAGCTTTACGAAATTTCTTTTTACCCATTATATAACCTCATTTATTATTCTTGGTAGAACTGATTGTACAACCTTCTTATTATATAATATTTTTCTCAATTAATGTCAACTCATTTTCTCTATCAATATACTTATATTCTACTCGAGTAGGATTCCAAGCCTGTATTGCATCAAATACATCTTGAATATTCAAAGCACTGCACGTGTAAACGTCCAGTTGAGCCATGGCAGGTTCACATTCATCCCAAACATGGAGAGCAATGTGACTAGTCTCTATGATAGTAACAGCAGTCAATCCGCGATTGCCAACCATATCAGAATAAACTGAATATGGTCCCATAAGGATTTTCATTCCAATTGCATCAACTAAATCACGCATCCAAAGAGCGATACTTGTTGAACACTTCGGAGGATTGCTTAATTCAGCTCTTACAATTAAATGCTTATGTTCTAGTACTTTGCCCACCTCATAAAGTCTCCTGCTTGGGGTTAAAAAGTAGAGCCTTTACATGGCTCGCTTGAATTTTACATGACACCCAGTTGTTATAATAGTTTGGATCTAAGATTGCATTAGTATCAAAAATATATTTTGTTTCAAAGTAGTTGCATTCACCACGTGACTTACATAGTCGTAAAATAGTTCGCTTAAAGTTTTCTTTACCTAACTTTTCTACGTCCTCTTTTAAGGTGGCAGAAGACCCGTAATAGTAATCCCAGTCGGACTCTACACGGATCTTCTTGCGTTTACCTTTTACGGTCTTGTATCCTGCTTTCGTAAGATACTTTCGACCTATGTATTTCTTACCGTTGGTCAAGTTTTCAATAAGGTATACAAAGCCATACCATTCACCGTCATTAGTAAATTCTTTATCTTCGTATAACCACATCAAATCTGTTCCATAATGATTGGAAAGATTTATTTATTCATCTTCTTCTTCATCAAAAATATCATCGAGATTAAGCTCTTCGGAGCAAAATGGACAATATGTTGGTAACGTTGTTCCGTCGGTGAGTATTTTAAATTCCTCCTCGCAGGAGGGGCATGTAATCCAATCCATTATAGTTGAAATCCCTTGAAAGTGTTTTCGTCTACATCTTTTTTAACACCACCAATCACATAACTAGTAATTTCTGTTTCCTGCGGAGCAACCTGTACGTCAGAGCCCGAGATCCACTTTTGAGTCCATGGAAGAGGATTAACACCAGGCTTACCATTAAGTCCAATAGCACCCATTCGTTTAGCGGCAATGTGGTCGACGTATTCGCAAAGCAGTTGCTCGTTAAGACCAATCATTGATCCATCTTTGAAGAGATATCTTGCCCAGGCCTTTTCCTGCTCGACGACGTCGTGGAACATCTTGATACATTCTTCACGTGTTTCATCAGCAATTGTGCGAAAACATTCATCCTCTTTCGGTAGAATCTTGAGGAGCTGTTGAGTTGAGGCAAGGTGAACATTCTCATCGCGAGCGATGAGCTTAATAATCTTGGCGTTACCCTCCATTTTTTTGACTTCTGCAAACGCCCAGGAGCATGCGAACGAAACATAAAATCTTACTCCTTCAAGAGCGTTAACAGCATTAAGGCACAGCCACAGAGCTTTCTTGTGTCCATAAACATTAGGAGCCGAAAATCCTTTGGTATAGCCAATATGAGCAGCCTTATTATTGAATGCAATCAAATCGTCGTAATACTTACTAATATCGTGAGCACAATCAGCTATTTCCTCGATGTCCAGCATTTCATCAAAGACTCTGGAAGGATCAGAATAGACGTTACGAATGATATGAGTGTAGGAACGGGAATGAATCGTCTCGAAAAACGCCCAAGTCTGGATCCAGGTTTCCAACTCAGGAAGCGAACATATAGGTAGAAAAGCTGTAGATGGAGCACGGCCCTGGACAGAGTCAAGGAGGATTTGGCGTTTGAGATTAGACGTGAATATGTGCTTTTCATGATCGTTCAATCCTTTGAAGTCTTTACCATCACGCGACAGATCTATTTCTTCTGGACGCCAGAAAAAACCGAGTTGCTTTTCTGTAAGCTTTTCAAACGCATTGTAACGTTGCTTATCATAACGAGCAATATTCACCGGCTTCCCAAAGAAGCAGGTTTGTTCAGTAGCATCAAACTTTTCGTTTGAAAAAACGCTCATTCAACTCTCCAGGTACTATTGTTTAGTTTCAAATCTTTAGGCCAATCGCCTTCAGTGTATGATTTATCATGGAATCGAAGTTCATTTGTTGGCATGATAGTAAGTCTACCATT
>Ga0181355_1000445_pt1 | contig 17691 bp, 17 predicted proteins | sample Fa13VDMM15DN_FD_130099 | JGI IMG/M metagenome (GOLD analysis project Ga0181355, IMG submission 130099) | Freshwater viral communities from Lake Michigan, USA - Fa13.VD.MM15.D.N | ecosystem: Environmental > Aquatic > Freshwater > Lake | place: USA: Michigan | collected 2013-09-23 | reverse complement strand
GAATGAGTTGGTTAATGATTTATTTACATATAACAGATTTTCGTGGGGTAGTGAGTTTAATACATTTAATGTAACAATGGGAACATTTTCATTTGAAACTGTTAATACTGTTACCGAAGATAGACTTGTACGATGTAGTATACCATTAACAGTATACGGAACATTGTTAGCAGAATCAGAAGTACAACAGGAATCTATACGTAAAATGTATTCAATTAAAAAAGTTTCATTTGATATGGTATTAGATGTAGGACAAAATATATTTGAATCAACATCAGTACCTGTAAAATTATTGCAACAATATAATAGCATTATCTCCGGAAACAAAGTAGTAGTTTCCGGAGGAGGTAGTTCAACTACTATAGATGCAACAGCAATGGCATATTTAACTCAATTAATTGATAAAGCAGGCGTTAGAATATCATCAACACAAACAACAGTTGCAGGTGCACCAAAACTAAACCCTACTACTAATGCACCAGCAACAATCAATGAATTTGATATTTATATTAACGGACAATATATAGATAAACCAGCATATACATGGACTCCTGATTCAAATATAGGAACTCAGACAATAACATTTGATACTACATTATTAGGATATACTATAGATGCTGGAGATTTAATTGTTGTACATGGAAGGTGGTCATAATGACTAGACAATTTAAACCATCACAATTAAAACCTGGATTATATGATATTACATCATCATATGCGCTTACTGCATCATATGCATTAAATAATTCACCAACTTATTTAATAACTACAGGTAGTGTATCTACACAAGTAGATGTAAAAAATGATTTGTTTTTGATTAAAAGTGGCTCTAGAAATTTATTAACAATTACACAAAGTGGAGTAATAGTATTATCAACACAATCTGCAGAACTTACGGGTAGTGCACCAGTTGGTGGTATATATTTTACATCTAGTTCATTTTTTGTAGGATTGTAAACGTAACTAAACAATATTTATTAATAAAAAAGATTTTTAATATAAGGAATACATAATGGCATCATGGAAAAAGGTCATAGTATCTGGTAGTAATGCTAATTTAACATCGCTATCTGTTGATAATTTAACGTCAGGTCAAGTTGTAATCGGCGGCGGTACATCAAATTTAACTACTACCGCAATAAACGGTACGGGAAATATAGTTGCAACTACAGGAGCATCTGGATTATCACATTCGGGATCATTTTCAGGATCATTCCAAGGCGATGGATCTCAATTAACAGGTGTTGTTGCTACTTCACCAAACTCACTTACAATTGGAGAAGGTTTAGGTGGCGGTGCATCATATAATGGTTCTACTGCGATAACATTAACAGTATCAGGTGCGGCTGAATTAGGAGTTAATAAAGTTGTTAAATGGAATAACACCGATGGTAAATTTGTTGATGCAAGTTTAACAGATAATGGTACTACTATTTCTGGTGCAACTTCTATACAATTATCAGGAGCTAATTCATCATTAACTGGTTCATTTACTGGTTCATTTACTGGTGATGGATCTGCATTAACGGGTATTGCTACTACATTAAACATTAATGCTGGCTCAGGTGGTCCTAGCACAGTTGCATTATCATCACAAACATTAACTATTGCTGGAACTGCTAACGAAGTAGAAACTTCTGTATCTGGTCAGACTATTACAATTGGATTACCTAATGATGTGACAATCGGCCAAAACTTAACAGTAACTGGTGATTTATTTGTTAATGGTACTACTACGACAGTTAATACTACAGATTTATTAATTGAAGATAAATTTATATTATTAGCTTCCGGTAGTATATCTGGATCAGATGCTGGTATTATAATTGATAGAGGATCTGATACTGATGCAAATATCGCATTTGGTTTTGATGCTGATACGGATCGTTGGGGATTCCAAAACGGATTAACCGATTCGACAAATGCAATGACTATCGGTGCTAACGGAAATAGTGCGTTTGCTGGTATAGTATTTACTGAATTATATCACACATCAACTAAACCAACTACCGGTGAATTTGTTGTAGCAGGCGCAATTTATACAAATAATGACGGAACAATTTGGATGTACGCATAAAATTTATTATAATAGGTTATGGGAATTATACAAAATTTAACTAAACAGAATTCTCCTCAAAAAAACGAGGAGAATTTTTCTTTAAATAAAGCAGAATTAGAATTTCTTTTATTACTAGTTAAGAGATCAACATTTGTTGGAGAACAGATAGAAGATGTATACAATGTTGTATATAAATTGCAACAACAATATTTGCAAGTAAAATAAATAAGTTATGGAAGAATTATTTTCATTATCAGAACTTACCGTATTACGCCAAGCATTAAACGTAATTACAATTCAAGGTAAAGATGCTAAACCAATTGCATTACTTCAAGACAAATTAGAATCACTAATTACTCAGCAAGAGATTGCTCAACAAGAAAAACGACCAGTAAAAAAATCTTAAACAATATTTATATTAAATCAGATGTAGGCCGCAAGGAAGTAGGCGTATACACGGCATAAGTGTATGTATCTAACCACATCATAAAGGAATATAAGTATGCCATCTTGGAAGAAAGTCATAGTATCGGGGTCTGATGCCTCGCTCAATTCATTACAACTAACTAATTTATCTAATACCATAACAAGTGATATAGTTTATATCGATACAGTTACTGGTAATTTAAGTTATGGGACCGCGGGAACAGTAACTTCAGCTTCATTTGCATCAACTGCTTCGATCGCTTCAACAGCATCATTTGCAATATCTGCACAAACGGCATCATATGTACTTAATGCGGTAACGGCATCATATGTTGCGAATGCACAGACCGCATCATATGTACTAAACGCAATATCATCATCATTCGCCTCAACTGCATCGTATGTTAACCCATTAAATCAAAATGTACTTGTAACGGGATCATTAAATGTAACAGGTGGTATTACCGGATCTGGATTATTAATTACCGGATCAACATTAGGAACTTTAGTTACAATTACTCAAACAGGAGCAGGTAGTGCGTTTGCAGTACAAGATGCAGCTAGCCCCGATTCTACAGCATTCATAATCGACACGTCTGGTAGTGTAGGTATTGGAGCTCCGGCATTACCATCTACATTCTCAACTAAATTATATACCGGTATACCTGAGTTTTCTGGATGGTCTGGTATTAAGGCAAATGGTAATAACAATCATGCTATAATTGGTCAAGGTAGCAGTGGATACGCCGGAGTCTATGGAGAAAATAGCGAGACTAGTGCGAATAACAATATTGGTGTTTATGGTAAGGCATCTCCTGGAGATGGTGATCCATTTAATGGCGTATTGATGATTGGTGGTAAATTCCAAGCCGCCGGCGATCCGCAGTATGCAACAAATTACTCAGTGCAATTATTAGATGGTACAGAGGCTGCTGGTAAAGTATTAGTATCTCAAGATGCATCTGGATCTGCCAATTGGAGTACGCAATTATCTGGTTCATATGGTTTAACAGGATCGTTAAGAGTAACTGCCGGTATAACGGCATCATTACAAGGTACAGCATCATATGTTGTACTAGCACAGACTGCGTCATTCGTCACTACTGCACAAACGGCATCATATGTACTTAATGCTGTATCGTCATCGTTTGCATCAACTGCATCATTCGTTACTACTGCACAAACTGCATCATTCGTTACTACTGCACAAACTGCATCGTTCGTTACACTAGCACAAACCGCTAGTTATGTTGCAAATGCGCAAACTGCATCATACATTGATACATTAAATCAAAATGTAACCGTATCTGGTTCATTAACTGTAACAAATGATTTTACGGTATTAGGATCTTCATCTATACAATATATAACATCATCACAATTAAACATTGGCGATAATATTATATCAGTTAATACTATCAACCCAAGTGTAAGATTTGGAGGACTCGCAGTTATAGATTCAGGATCATCTCCGCAAACATCAGGATCATTGTTGTTTGATTCGCAAAACAATCAATGGATATTTGTGCATCAAAGTACCGCAGCTGCAGCAATAACTAGTTCTGTGTTAATCATGGGACCACAAACATTTAATAATGTTGGTAACGAAACTACATTAACTGCAAATCAATTAGCAAAGGCAGTTGGTGGAGATTTAGGAGAACACATTGGTGATTCTAATATAACAGATACCGGTACGATTGTTTCGATTAATAGTAATACAGAGGTAACTGGTTCATTAAAAGTAACAACCAGCATCACATCATCAGGATTATTAATTACCGGATCTACCACAACTGATTTAGTTAGAATTACTCAAACGGGAGCAGGTAATGCATTTGTGGTAGAAGATTCAACTAGTCCTGACACATCATCATTTACTATCAGCAATGCTGGTAATGTAGGAATCGGTATAGCACCAGACACTAGTTATAAATTATATGCGTTAGGTGGTAATATAGCTGCTGTATATGGAGGTTCTGCAACTTATGGAGTTCAAGGTTCTGGTACAAATACAGGTGTTTACGGTAGCGTTGATGGGAACCTCGTCAGAGGAGTTTTCGGTCACAATTTATATGGTATTGGTACAAGTGCAATTGGTATTGAAGGACAAGCAATAAATGGTGTCGGTGTTAAGGGAGTTGGTGGTATATATGGTGGTAGATTTTCAGTTGATAACGATAATGGATCGCCAATTGGAGTATATGCTTCGGTAGCCCCTGGAGAAAACGCAAATGGAACAGGTGTATATATTGGTGGTAAATTTGAGGCTCCAAATCCGGCCGATTATGGAGCCGGATTCACCGGTTATTCAGTTCAGTTGCAAGATGGTACGCAAGCAGCTGGTAAAGTATTAGTATCGCAAGATGCTAGCGGATCTGCCAATTGGAGTACACAATTATCTGGATCATATGCAATAACTGGTTCATTAACCGTTACGGATAAAATAAAAGGAACTAGTTCTCATATTGATACAAATGCATTAATACAAGCATCGCTATTATATTTATCCAATAATTTCTAATCAAAATATTTATTAATATAAAATATAAAACAAAATTATGGCATCAAGTTTAACATTTACAGGAACACTAATGGCATCGGCATCATTGCTGTTAAGTTCATCACAAGCAACACCAATAGTTATAGCCCAAGGAGGTCCTTCTGGATCTAGAATATATAGTATTGCGGTTCAAACAAATTCAACGACGGCACCAAATCATGTATTAGGACTTTCTAGTTCTATAGGTATAGCAAGAATTGGAACATTAGCAGTAACAGCTAACTCAGGATTTACCGCAGGTACTGCTAATTTTGACTTTTTTGGTAACTCACTATTCGCATCGGTATTCCAAAAAAATAAAGATGCTAACGGGGTACCATATTTCAATTTAGCACCAAATACATTCTTAACAATGCAAACGACAGCATCTGTATTTATATCATCTGGTGCTACATCGAGTATATTTGTTAACGGCGAATTCTATTAATAATGGCTAGAGCAGGTTTCGAACGAGGTTTTAATCAATCATACCTACAAGGCGTAAAATCCGGACATGCAATGGGTAATCATAGAACTGGTTATGCTGGAGGATTAACTGATGGCACTGCTAACATGGATAAACTGCAAGACCCGGTGTTATTAGCACATGCAAACACCCATTGCCCATTTTATTTTTGGAATGCCGACAATGTTACATTATCAGGAACAAATGTAACAGCTGTAACTAATTTATTAGGTACTCAATTTAATCCATTATTTGAACCTAGTGCACCAACTATCACTGTTAACGGCGACCCATTGTATGTACCTCAGGCAGTCAATAATAACCGGGCAGCAATAACATTTGATGCTAACGATTCGATCGGCGTATTTAATGATACAACGGCAAATAAAAATTTAACATTGTCATCTGAAATGACATTGATGTTGGTGTGTAGAGTAGACACCGCATCCACTATAATGTTCTCTAAAACAGATGAAACATCTTTCCCGGGTACGGGTACATCTGGAGATTTGATTGTGAGAACAGACGCAAATAAAAATTTTCAAGTAACATATTTAGGCGGAGTATATTCAGGATTTAACTATGACGAATTTACAACAAATGATCCAAAAGTTAGATCAAATCAGTGGGTAATATTAACCATTAAAGCGCAAACAAAACGCCCTAATGGACGCGGTAGTGAAATTGAAATATATGTTAATGGTACGCGAGATCAAAGAGATACCGGTATACCTACTTTAATTGGTTTTGATTTAGATACATTTCAAAACAGATATATACAATTTGGAAATGGTTCATCATTAACAGGTGGTGGTAACAGTATTGCTGCAGGATTAATTACTGGGTATTGGATCAATGAATCGCAACAAATACGATTAGAAAATTATTTTAGAGATTATTATGGAACAAAATTTTAACCCAGAAACACAAGAATTAGTATTCCGAGCAGAATATTTAACAGAACAGCCACCATTGCCAATTACGGTTATAAAAAATGGAATGAATTATTTAACAATATATCCAGACCAAGCAACCCAAGATGAAATGATACAGTATTTCACCGCACAAAACTTATGGCATTTATTTGATATAATTGAAAAAACGGTTTGATTTTTATTGAATAATATATATAATAAATTATACGTTAAATTAAAAACAAAAAAGGTTATGGCAACAGCAAAAAAACTAAACGCAGAAGATTTAGCTGCAATTGAAGAATTAAGAACTGAGTTTCAAGATGTATACAACCAAATTGGATTATTAAGTATTGATGAAAAATCTATACAAGTTCAATTAGAGTATATTAAATCCGAACAAGAATTAAAATTCAATGCATTTAAAGATTTAAGAGTTAAAGAAGAAGAGTTAATGACTAAATTCAGAGAACAATATGGAGACGGTCAAATTAACCTAGCCGACGGAACATTTATTCCTGCAGAATAAAATTCATTGTTTAGTAAATATTAGTTATATTTATTATTAAAAATTAAGGAGAAATTTCTATGGCAGAAAGAATAGTTGCACCTGGCGTGTATACAAAAGAAATTGACCAATCATTCTTACCAGGAGCAATTGCTCAAATTGGTGCAGCAATCGTTGGTCCAACAACAAAAGGACCAGCATTGGTTCCTACTCAAATTACATCATTTAGTGAATTTACTAAAATATTCGGAACATATTCAGATGAATCATATGTACCATATGCAGTAAATGAATATTTAAAAAATGGTGGTAATGTAATTACAGTAACAAGATTATTGTATGAAGATGGATATAACTATGCGAATGGTGTTTTAGCAGTAATTGCTAAATCTGGATCTATTCAAAAAGTAACTCACGTATTACACCCAACAAACCAAATATCAGGAACAACTTCAAATTTATTGTCAGAATCATTAATTGGTAATGATCAATCTGGAAGTTTTGCAATTAAATTGTCGGGTTCGTATACTGCTACATTTGACAGTACAAATAGTTTATACCCAGCAACTGGTGTTGCAGTTTCTGCTTCAATTAACCCAAATGCAAATAATTATGTAACAAAAATATTTGGTACGTCACCAAAGTCTAACGATTATCCAGTATACGTACAATATGAAGATAAGAATGCATACACAGCATTTGCTAATGCATCTGGTGTATCAATTGAAGTAGCAAAATTTTCTACTTATGATTTTACATACGATTATAGTGCGGCTGAAACACCATGGGTAACATCACAAAAAATTGGTAGTGTTGCAAAGAATTTATTTAAATTTTATACATTATCCCATGGTACATCAGTTAATCATGAAGTTAAGGTAGGTATTAGGGATATTAAAACTAGTTCAGAAGTAACTGATCCGGAAGGTTATCCAACGTTTGTAGTTGAAGTACGACGCGTAAATACCACAAATATACCAAATACTCCATATGTATCATCTGACTCAGATGCATCACCAGATATGGTTGAGCAATTTCTTGTTAATTTAAATCCAAATTCTCCAAAATATATTGCAAATGTAATTGGTAACAGATATGGTACAATTAATAGTGATGGTGATTTGATTATCAATGGCGATTATCCAAATAAATCAAATTATATACGAGTAACTGTTGATGAAAGTGTAGAAACTAAGAATAATGATAAAACATTATTTCCATTTGGATTTGCTACAATATATTCGCCAATACCAAATGCATCTGGAAGTTTAAATTTAGCGTCAGCTAGTTTTGTAGCTAGTCAAACAAATGCAAACGGAATATTTTCTAAAAATGTATTTCACGGATTTGATTTTTCAAATACAGCTAACTTAAGTTATTTAGCACCATTACCAGTTGAAGCTTCTAGAAGTACTGGTAGTAACGTTGCATTCTATTTAGGTAATGTTTCACAATCTGCAGATTTAGGATATAAAGATTCAGAGACTAATATTGTTTATTCTGGTTCATTAACAGATTCTATACAAAATGGTAGATTTGAAAAACAAATAGCATTATCAACTAGAAAATTCATTGTACCATTTCAAAATGGATTTGATGGATCTAGACCAAATTTACCAAAAAATTCTGGTATTAATATAACAGACGTTAATACATTTGGGTTTAATTGTTCATCTGCAACATCAACAGGTACGACTGCATACGCCAAAGCATTTGCATTATTAGCTAATACAGATTATTATGATATTAATTTATTGTTAACACCTGGTATTATTCACAACCTTCACGGCGATGTAACATTAGCAGCAAGAACATTAGTTGAAGAACGTCAAGATACATTTTATGTAATGGATGGTTCTGCAGCAGGTAGAACAGTTCGTGATGCTATTAGCGATGTAAGCGGATTAGATTCAAATTATACTGCTACATATTTCCCATGGATTCGTATTAAAAATCCAATTAAAGGAACAAATATTTGGGCACCACCATCAGTTGTTATGCCTGGGGTATTAGCATTTAATGATGTGAATGCAGCACCATGGTATGCGCCAGCTGGATTAACTAGAGGTGGTTTAACGACTGTGTCTGATACATATTTAAATTTATCGCAAACAGCTAGAGGTTCATTGTATGAAGCACGTATTAATCCAATTGCAAATTTCCCAGCAACGGGTATCGCAGTTTGGGGACAAAAAACACTTCAAGCACGTGAATCTGCATTAGATAGAGTAAATGTAAGAAGATTGTTAATTGCAGTTAAAAAATATATTGCATCTGCTACTAGATTCTTAGTATTCGAACAAAATACGGAACAAACTAGAAAACGATTCTTAGATATTGCTAATCCATATTTATCATCTGTAGCAAAAAACCAAGGTTTATATGCATTTAAAGTGATAATGGATGAATCTAATAATACAAATGATTTAGTAGATCAAAATATATTATACGGTCAGTTATTCTTGCAACCAACTAGAACGGCTGAATTTATATTATTAGACTTCAATATTCAACCAACGGGAGCATCTTTCCCTGAATAATAGATTAAATAAAAAAATGAGGAAGGCAGTCAATACGGCTGCCTTTTTTTAGTTTAATATATTTATATAAAAAAAGGAATTTTATAATATGGCATCATTTATATATAGAGGTACCACTGTAAGTCAGTACGGATTAGCAGCTGGTACATTAGATAACCTAGCAGCAGATCCAAACATACCAAAAGACCCATTAATTACACAAACAGGTACAGCATTCCCTAAAACCAAAACAACAAAAGGACGTGCGGATTTATTTGATAATGCATTTACATGGGAACCAAAATACCAACATAAGTTTATTATGACTGTTGATGGTATTCCATCATATTTAATTAAATCATCAGCAAAACCATCTGCAGATAATGGAGAAGTTGTGTTAGATCATATTAATATCCAACGAAAAGTTAAAGGTAAAACTAAATGGAATAATATAGAAATTACATTGTACGATCCAATCACACCATCTGGAGCACAAGCAGTAATGGAATGGTTTAGAGCACATCACGAATCTGCTACTGGTAGAGATGGGTATTCTTCATTTTATAAAAAAATTATAACATTGCAACAATTGGATGGAATGGGTGTACCAGTTGAAGAATGGACTATAGAAGGAGCATTTATTCAATCATGTAATTGGGGAACATTAGATTGGTCTGCAGAAGACGTTCAAACTATAACAGCCACAATAGCATATGATTATGCGTTTCAACACTATTAATCAAATTTATATATTATCAAAGATGGGGGTAGAAATACTCCCATTTTTTACATTTTATATATTTATAATAAATTAAAAAGGAATAAGTTATGACAAAGGTTACCGATCGTATTTCGGATTCTGCTATGGTTGAATTTGCAAAAAAACAATACGAATCTAAACAAAAAAGCAAAGTCCCAACACAAATAGTACATTTAACTAGTAAAGGATTAGTATATCCAGAAACACACCCACTTCGTAAAGGATATGTAAATATGCGATATATGACAGCATATGATGAGGATATTATTACTAATGAATCATATATTTCAGAAGGTATTGTATTTGATGTTTTATTAGCTGAATTAATAATTGACGATATTGATATTAATGATATTTCAGTAATGGATAAAGATTCATTAATAATTAATGCTAGGATATTAGGATACGGACCAGAATATCCAATTCTTGTAACTGACCCAAAAACTGGTGCAACTCTAAAACGTACATTAGATCTATCAACAATTGTATCTACTGAATTTAAACTAATTCCTGATAAACTAGGAGAGTTTGATTATAAAGTTAATGATGAACTTACATTTAAATTTAGATTTAAAAACAACAAAGACGATCAAGAAATTGACTCAAAAAGGAAAATATCTAGTTTCTTATTTTCTGTAATTACAGAAGTTAATGGTGATCGTAGTTCTATAGCAATTGAAAACTTTATAAAGTATACATTTTCTCCAAAGGACTCTAGAGTATTTAGAACATATTATAGCGACAATTCTCCTGGAATGATTACTGATATCGAATTAGAAGGTGAAGATGGAGACACCTTCAAAACTAGGTTTCAACTTGGACCAGACCTTTTTTGGATATGATACAACTCATTCTATACATGTACATGAATTAATATTTGATATGATATGGTATTCAGACGGCAGGTACGATTGGGATACATTATATCATATGCCAATATATTTGCGTAATTTTTATTTAAAGAAACTAAATCAAAAAATAGAAGAACGCAATACTAAATAAGTATAAATCGCTATCATTGATATTTATAATAAAAGTATTCAATGATAGCGATTTCAACAACATATATGATACTACATAAATTAAAATATCAACCAATTGGTCAAGGCGGATCAACAAATCCAAATCCTAGTGCAGATGATGTAGCAAAAGCAGCTGCAAAGGGGACTGGTAAAGCAATAAAAGCTGCAACTGAATATACTGATGCAACTACTAGATTAAACTTAGGCCTAGCCGAACAAGATCGATTCCAACGACAATTAATAACATCGGTTACTGATGTTGCTAAACAAATTACAATATTAGAAGAGCGAGAAGCTAAATTAACAAGTACATTTAGAGTAGGTACGCAAGAATTAGCAATGCGTTCCGAAGCATTTAATGATTTTCAAGCTACTTTAGGAGCAACAAATGATGAAATGGCACAGTACCGACTTACCATGGAAAAAACATTTGGGTTATCAGGAAAAATATTTAGAGATGCTGCAGCAAACGGAAATAAATGGGTAAAGGGGCAAATTACCGCATTTGATTATTTATCTAGAAACACAAATTTAACTGTTGATCAACAAGCTAGTTTACAATTATATGCCGCTGGTGCCGGCCGATCTATAGAAGAACAAATAGTAGCAACAAAAGCAGTTGCGGATGCGTATGGTAACGTAATTACAGAATCAACAACATTTGAAGAAATAATGCAAGGTATAGCATCATTATCATCAGATGTAAGATCTCAATATAATAAAATGCCTGCAAGTTTAGAGCAAGCTGTTTTAAAATCTAAACAGTTAGGCATATCAATGGATCAATTACATCAATCTGGAAAAGGTTTATTAGATATCGAATCGAGTGTAGGTAAAGAAATTGAATATCAATTATTATCTGGACAACGATTAGTCAAGAATGGTAAAAGTTTAACTAATGCATATCGAGAAGCTACATTAGCTGGGGATATGGAAAAACAAGCTGATATCATGAAAGATGTAATGGAAACACAATCTGCTACGTTAGATGGTAATAACATGTTAGCTAAACAAGCATTAGCAGATTCAATGGGATTGCAGTTGAAAGATTTGATGTACATGAATGAAAAAAAGCATCTACAAGAACAAATGAACGAAGCCCTAGGTGAGGAATATAATTTGCAAGAGATCATGAATGATCCAAAAAAGAAAAAAGCATTTGAATTAGAATTAATAGATAAATCAAAAGGGAAAGACGAAGAAGCTAAACAAGCCCAAGCAATACTTGACAAATTAGCGGTGATGACTAAAAAAGATGAAGATAGAAAATCACCCGCAGAAAGAATTGAAAGACAATTAGCTAGTATACAAGATCAAGGATTAAATGTACGAGTTAAAAGCGGCGCGGCCTTACAGCCTGCTCGCGATTCTGCAGGAACATTTGCAACTACTCAAATGAAGCCATTTGATTTTACAAAAGATGATAGCTATATTAAATTTCTTGGCGGGTTGAATGAATCATCAGTTAAAACTAAAATTTTAACAGATAATTTTAATGATCTAGGAAATAATTTACCACTCCTAAGCACAGCTATTACAGAAATAGGTACTAAGATTAAAGACGCACTCGATAACATAACAGGCGGTAATGCAAATGTGCTGGATAATAAAATTAAACAAACAACTGCTCCAACTGGTGGCGAAATTAGCGAACAAAAGGAAGATGCTGTTATCGGAATCAATGATGGTGTTATAAAATTCAATGATAAAGATAAATTAACAGTTGTAGCATCACCTTTCGGTACAATGAATGAAAAGGTTGCAGATAAAATAACTAATCCAAATGGTGCCGGATCATCTGTAGATATGAATTCAATCGTTGCCGCTATACAATCAGCATTAGGTAATATTAATATAACAGTTGCATTAGATCCAATGGCAATTGATAAAGAAATTAAATTTAGACAAGGTAGTTTGAATAGTTAATAAATAAATAAGGAATATATGCCAATAGATAGTACTAACTATGTAAGTGAATGGTGGAATAGTATATCAGGAATTCATACCAATTATTCGCCATCAAAAATCGGACAGTCATTCGGTAACGCTGCAGGAGCCGCAATACAGAATTATACCGGTGTTAATCCAGCAATGGTATTTACAAATGCAAATGAAGGCGGATTATATTCAACAACACCATATGTTAATTTATATAAACCAATTGGAACATCATTTTCAGATTTTAGATCTAGACTCGGTGTTGATATCGCTTCGTCTGTTTTAAAAGCTAGAAAAGATGGTGTTTGGTCTGCAATAAATATATCACCTAGATCTGTAGCATATTCTATAGCATCAATGGCACCATATGGGGCATATAGCGTATTTAATTTAAATGCTCCTGGAAGACGTGGTTTTGGTTGGGGTTCACATGGCGATACAGCTGCAGCTATATTTAAAACTGATTTTACATTACAAAGTAACATTGTTACCAAATGGTCATCAACGGGCGGAGACGATGCAAAAGGTGGTTGGGTAACAAAAAAACGAAACGCATTAACACCATTCCGCGGAGACCGAGTTAATGTCATAGATTATAGTAAACGAAAATTAGATGACATTTATATTTGGAAAAAACCATTAATTCCGGGAGTTGCAAACGCATTAGGCGGACTTAATCCAAATGTAACACAAGATTTTATTAAATTTTATTTTACAGGACCAAAATTACACAATGGAAACACTGATGATGTTGATGACGTAATGGTATTTAGAGCTACAATTACAACATTAGATGATTCATTTTCACCAGAATGGTCAACTGTTAAAATGATAGGCCGAGCAGATCCTAATTTTCATTATGGTGGGTTTTCTCGAGATATGAGTTTAGGATTTACGATATATGCAACTGATCGAGATGAAATGAAACCGATATATCGAAAACTTAATGCATTAGCTGGTTATACAGCGCCAACTTATGATAGTGGATCAATTGGTTTAATTGCACCGTGGATGCGTATAACAATTGGCGATTTATTAATTCAACAACCAGTATTACTTAATTCGTTACAATTAGGGTTAATGGATGCAGATACACCATGGGAAATTAATATCGAAAATGACCCAGAAATGAAACAAGCTCCGATGAAGATTTCGGTTACTATGACATTAAAAGTAATCACCGATTATCTTCCAGAACAAAACGGACAGTTCTATACATTATCAAAATCAAATACTATCAAAGGACCAGAAAAAGGAACTCATAATTGGTTAACTGATACTACTAATAGAACTATAACACGATCGGAAAATGATACATCTTCGGGTGATAAATTTAAAGACAAACTTAAACGGGCATTTAACTTAACACAATTTTAAAATATAAATAACATGGGACGCTACAATACAACTAATATTATACGAAACAAATTTGACAAACAAATTGCTAGTACAACAATAATATCAATACCATTTGATTCAAATGATATTTATATAAGAACTACTAGTTTAGAGCGATTAGATAAATTAGCACATACATTTTATGGTGATGTATCTGAATGGTATAAAATTGCAACCGCTAATGGATTAGGTAAAGGAACGTTATGGGTACCAGCAGAAACGGTATTACGAATTCCACAAGTTACAAATATCGATGAATATATAACAAAATATAATAAAAATAGATAATGAGTCAAATATTTTATTCAGAAGTAGATAAAAATTTAGTAGATGAATTAAATGAAAGAGCAAAGGCAGCTACGAGTCGTACGACCGATTCACTTAATTATATGTTGACTAAAATTGCAAATGTAGAAATAGTTGCATATAAAAATCAAGATTTAAAAGATCGCGGAGAATCAAATCAATTATATATATTGGGCGGTAAAACTGTGCGAGAAGGTAATTATTTACCTACTGGTTTTTTATCTGATAAGAATATCGTAAATGGACGACCAAATTCATATAAAGTTCCACCATTTATAACTAGTTGTGCTGTAACAATGAATGACCATACCATGGGGACATTAAATTCAGCTACTATTAATATAACAATACCAGATCCCGGCCGTGATTTAGATTATATGGAAAGTATATTTGCTAAACCTGGTAGAGCATTAACAATTAAAATAGCACACGCAGATTCTGCAGTTATAACGAAAAAAACACTTGATGGATCCACAATACAACCAAAAGTTCCACTGGGTAGTACTAATACAAAATTATGTGTAGTTGAATTTGATGCATTAGTTATTTCTTTTAGTATTTCATATTTAACCGATGGTACTGTTGCATTAACAATACACACACGTGGAACTAGTAATGTGTATACCGATGTAACCATGTTAACCAATCCAAAAGAAACAGTTGATAAAGAAAAAAAAGATCAACTAACATCTGACTTTTATGAACGTGTGCAAAAAGAAATTGAATCTAGATTAAACAATGTTGATGATGAAACTGTAGAAATACATGTTGCATATCAAGATCTCCCAGAATCATTATCAAATGAAATATATGGAGAAAATGATTTTTGGACATTCCGATCGAATAAATTTTGGGATAAACAAGAACGTTATTATATACAATTAGGTCGACTTATTCGTTTTTTAAACAAATTTATTTTATCAAAACAACAAGAATTTGTACCGGGAGCATTTATAATATCAAATGATATATACTGTCAAAGTAACTATTATGAATATTTAGTTTCAGCAGACCCAGAAAATATTCTTATTTTAGATCAATGTGTTTATGGGCAAGATCCAACAAATAAACAAGATAGAAATTTTGTAAGTCTTGCAACTAATTTTACAACTAATATTGATGATGGCAGTATATACGATAGTAAATTTAACGATGGCGATAAACTATACTCATATCCAACTCGAATCTATGTAAACATGGATGTAGTTAAATCTATATTAATAGATAGTAAAACATCTGGATCTAGAACTTTAAAAGTTGGAGAATTTTTAATTGAATTGAGTAAGCGTATAAATTATGCATTAGGTGGTGCAATCGATATGCAATTAATATCACACCCTGACAATCCAAATTATTTATTATATGTTGATTCTAATTATTTAGGTAATAAAACAAACATAAAACCATATAATGTTCCAATGATGGCCGGTAAAGCCCGCGGAACTATAGTTCGAGATTTCAAAATTGAAGCTAAATTGCCAACTAATATGCAAGGTTTAATGTATACTACAGCAAATAGCGATAATATATCAGAAGAACAAATTGCACCATATATGAATTTCATGTATAATAATGCAGATGTGATTCGAACAACTGATGCAACCGGGAAAGTAACTGATAATACCGATAATAACAAACTAATTGAAGCGCGCGCGTCTGGGGTTCTTTCTGAAATGGAAAAAAAATATAAAGAATCACATGAAAAATATTTAACTTCATTAGCGAAAGCTAAACAGGAATTTGGTGATGTTAAGAAAAATGAAGCAAAACAAACTCAACTTGTAGGTGCATTAAAAAAATACATTCAATATCCTACACCAAATATAAAACAATCAGCACAAATGCAAGCCCCAATATATCCGTATGATATTGAGTTTACAATTGATGGTATTAATGGATTTAGATATGGAGACGCATTAGAATTTGATGCAATACCAACTAAGTATAAAAACGGTACAACATTTAGTATAATTGCCGTTAATCATAATGTTACTACAGCTGGAGAATGGACTACTAATATTAAATGTATAATGCGACCTCATTTTACGGAATAAAAACTAAATAACTATGCCTAGATTAAGACTGCAATATGCAAAAGATGAAATCATTACCGATCAATACACATATGGTAATGAATTAATGTACGAGGATACTATACAATATATCGGGCCGTATCATCGATACACAACCGGCGAAGCGTATACTGGACCAGTATGGGATGAGTCTACTTCGAAGAAATTAATAGAATATCAAGATACAACCTCATTATTATATAGATATAAACAACTAAATACTATTCGAATTAATTCTAATCCATTTACTAATTATTTAGTTGAATTAAAATACAATGACTATATTATCGGACATATTGATAGATACTTTATTAAAAAACTAAACGATGGCGTGATAACTGAAATTTCAAAATTAACATATGATGAGTATAATGGATCTAAGATTGATCAGAATCTTTATAAAGTAATAAAAGTAAAATGGGTTATAGCAGGACCACCCGAAACTATTATTATAAATGGCATAACTAAAATTGGAGTTGCTGAACAAAACAGATCTACATTAATTACTACAGAACAAAAATTACCAGGCATAGCTACAAAATTAAATAATCTATTAGAATTTTATACAGACACTGATTATAACGTACCAGCTGATATTAATTAACAGGTTTGAAATGTGGTTTAGTTTTTATATTATCATGATATGATACTAGACCATATTTCTGAAATCGATAGTGTATTCGAATATATAGAGAACAAGAAAACTCTAGTTATCCCAATATTATGTAACAACTTTAAACATGCTTCTATCAATAAAATGT
>Ga0181355_1000444_pt1 | contig 17725 bp, 22 predicted proteins | sample Fa13VDMM15DN_FD_130099 | JGI IMG/M metagenome (GOLD analysis project Ga0181355, IMG submission 130099) | Freshwater viral communities from Lake Michigan, USA - Fa13.VD.MM15.D.N | ecosystem: Environmental > Aquatic > Freshwater > Lake | place: USA: Michigan | collected 2013-09-23 | reverse complement strand
TAAAGACCTATAATACAGCTAAACAATCTTCTGGAACGCAACAGACTTCCCCCAGAGGGACCTCTACAGCCTCTGGTGAGCCATTTAACGCTACGGGTAAACCGGGATCTCCGGGCAACTCTCAGGGGGGCTATAGCACTCCTAGAAACCCCACAGGCAATTCCTCATCTGGAGCAACCCCATCAGCAACATCTACTTCAACACCAAAACCTACCAATAAATTAAAAAACATTGGAACTGGTATAGCAAGACAAGGTGCATATGTTGGTGCAGACATTGCTGCAGATGCTGCTATTGATCAAATTAAAAATCCAAATACAAGAGCAAATGTTCGTACTGCTAAAGATTTTGGATTGGGAACAGCGGCTCTTTATACAAATCCTATAACATCAATCGCTCTGGGTGGTGCTGGACAAAGTTCATCTGCTCCATCAGGAAGCAAGGATGTTGGTAATTATAGGATTATAAAACAAATTGATCCTTCTGGTGGAGAATCGGGATTTGATAGATTCTTAGCAACTGGAAAGGATACTAAAGGATATACTTATAATGATCCTAATGCCGAAAAAATTATGGCATATAGGAGAGATCGTGCTGGAAGTTCAAGCCCAGAAGATAAGCCTATTAGAGTTGGCGCTGCTAAACAGGGTGGTCAAGTTGTTCCTGTGCGGTACGGATCTGTTGCTGGAGAAAAGAAAGTTGGAACTCAAGCACAAGCGGCATCTACAAGAGCAGTACAACAGTCAAGACAAGTTGCGGCAAAATCAAACACATATGGTGCAACTTCTGGATCTGGAATTCGAGGCATTGGTGGGCCAACTACTGTCAGTAAAACTGATAGAGGATCATTTATCTCCACTGGATCTGGTGCTCAGAGAAAGACGGCACAACTTGCGTCAACTCAACTAATTCGTGATCCTAAGAGTGGGAAGCAAGTGGTTGGAGATTTAGCCTTTAAGGGTGGTCAGGCAACATATCTTTCAAGACCTTCAACTGCATCTAGGGATTCAAATGCAACACCTGGAGGTGCGTGGAGAAATGTACAAAGATCGCTGAACTTTGGTGGGCAGCGTGAAAGAGATGCTGTAGCATCAAAGCGGGAATATGGAACTGCATTGCAGAATACCCAACAGTATACTAAGAAGCTTGGCATAACCCCACAATCGGCAGCTAAGCAAAAACTGCCTGGATATGGCAAGGCTTGACAAAACTTAAAATGTGTAATATACTTAGGATATACGCATCGAACTATGAAGGATAAACAAATTATCAGATTGGTAAAAACTGCTTTAAGACGGGAACATTTATATGCTCCTGAAGAAATTCAATATATGAGGATGCAGATGGACCGTGCAATTCTTCGCAAAAAGCGTAAAAAATTCCTTAAGAATAATTTATTCAATGAAACAGACAGTTAATCTAGTAACGGCAACTCCCGGAGCTGAACCGCATATTGCCTATTGTGCTCGGGTTTCAAATCCAAAAAATCAAGAAAATGGATCTTTTGAGGGATTAATTAAGTATTGCATCAAAAATCAACACTGGAGCATCTTTGAACATGCATATATGACTCTGGAGATCAATACATCTCTTGCCATTGCCACTCAGATTCTTCGCCATCGTTCTTTCACATATCAACAATTTTCTCAAAGATATGCTGATAGTACTGAATTGCAACTAGAACTTCCCGTTCCAAATCTTCGCAAGCAGGATACTAAGAATCGTCAGAATTCCACTGACGATCTAGATCCTGATTTTGTAGATATTATGCAGAAGAAGATTCAAACATATTTTGATCAAGGTCTATCTCTGTATAAGCATATGCTAGATAATGGTGTTGCTAAGGAGTCTGCAAGATTCATACTTCCTCAAGCAACCATGACCCGTCTATACATGACGGGAAGTGTTAGATCATGGATTCATTATATTAATCTTAGGAGTGCTCATGGTACTCAAAAAGAACACATGCAAATTGCGGAGAAGTGTAAGTGTATTTTTACTGATCAATTTCCAACAATATCTGCAGCACTGAATTGGTCTTGTATGGATGCTCCTTCAATCATTATAACCTAAAATTATGCCAACCTACAAATTTAAAGATAATGCTACTGATGAAGTGTTTGAACAATGGATGTATATGGCTGAACGGGAAACCTTTCTAGCCAAAAATCCAAATTTAGTACAAATTCCATATGCTGCCAATACCATTAGTGGTGTTGGTGATTTTCAGAATAAGACTGATGGTGGATGGAATGAAGTTCTACAACGTGTTTCAAAAATTCCAGGTTCAGTAGTAAAACCCTACAAGTAAAACCAATGGCAAGAAAGAGAACGTCTAATCAGCCTCCCGTCAATCTTTCAGTAAAGGAGACGAGAAGAAAAAAAGCGATTAATAATGACTTTCTACTTGACATTAAGCCACTTACCCCAAATCAAGAAAAACTATTTGATGCATATTCTGAAGGGAAAAATCTTTTTGCTTACGGGTGCGCTGGCACTGGTAAAACTTTCATTACTCTATATCTTGCTCTGCGGGAAGTTTTAGATTTACTTACTCCCTATGATAAAATTTACATTGTTCGTTCACTAGTAGCTACAAGAGAAATTGGATTTCTTCCAGGAACTCATGAGGATAAGGCATCTCTTTATCAGATTCCCTATAAGAATATGGTAAAGTATATGTTTAAGCTAAATGATGACAATGATTTTGAGGGTTTATATAATAATCTAAAGGCTCAGGAAACGATTAGTTTCTGGAGTACCTCATTCATTCGGGGAACTACCCTAGATAATTGCCTCATCATTGTGGACGAATGCCAAAACTTGAATTTTCATGAACTTGATAGTATAATTACTAGAGTTGGTGAAAACTCTAAGATCATGTTCTGCGGTGACGCCAATCAAACTGACTTGATACGACAAAACGAAAAAACTGGTATTATTGACTTTACAAAAATTTTACATGCAATGCCTGAATTTGCATGTGTTGAATTTGGTGTTGATGATATTGTACGTTCGGGTCTTGTTAAGTCTTACCTTGTAAACAAACACAACCTAGGATTATAATGTTTAAGCATATTGAGATTGAACTTCCAGAAATGGAATCGACTACACTTGATGGAATTCGCTATTATCCAACACCTACGGGTAATATGTACCCCTCAATTACTTCAGTAACGTCTCACTACAATCGCCAAATCTTTAAGGAATGGCGTGAACGAGTTGGGAATGTTGAAGCTGATAGAATCTGTAAAGAATCTACAACGAGGGGTACAAATTTTCACCAAATTTGTCAAGATTACTTAGAAAATAAATTACTTGAATCTGATAGATATGATGAAGAAGCCTACTTCATGTTTGATTCTGTAAAATCAGAGCTAGATAATATAACAAATATTCATGCAATTGAAAGCTCACTATACAGTGACTATCTTGGTATTGCCGGAAGAGTTGATTGTATTGCTGAATATAATGGAGAGCTTGCGGTTATTGACTTTAAAACTTCAAAGAAAATTAAACCTGAGGAGTGGATTCAACAGTACTTTGTTCAAGAAGTAGCCTACGCCTGCATGTATCACGAATTGACTGGAAAGGTAGTAAAGCAACTGGTTACTATTATGGTAACTCCTGAAGGTAAGGTTAAAGTTTTTATAAAGACAAATTTGGGAGTTTATATTGCTCTGCTTACTCGATACATTAAAAAATTCATAGAAGAAAAACTGCAGGCTTATGGAAATTCTCACTGATCTACAACGTGAACTTAAGAATAAATTTTTAAGTCAATCTAAATTTTCTACTGACATTGAAAATTTTGTTAAAACTGGAAATATCAACTACATTGAAGCTATAGTCCAATACTGTGAAAACAATAGTATTGATATTGAAAATGTCTCAAAACTTCTTTCTAAACCACTGAAGGAGCGTTTGAGGTGTGAAGCTATGCAGTTAAACTATCTTCGTAAATCTTCTAAGGCAAAACTTGAAATATGACACCACATGAATGCTATAAAACATACTTAGCATTTAAAAATCATTTCAATAGAGAAAATTTTGATTACTTCAAGTATCATGGAAAGACAAATGCAAGTGTGAGTGCATTCAATAAGAGAAATGATCGTTATTTTTTTGAAAAAATTTCAAGGCAAAAATCTGACGGGGAAATTAAAGAATTTTTTCTTGCAAGTTTTATTGAATGTCCAGATTCTCAAAAACTATGGATTCGAGAAATCATAAATTGTGGAAACACTTACTACAATACTTGGAAATCTAGAGCTGATAGTTTAACGTATACCTTTAAGGAAAACATCAATACTCTATTGGATGAAAATTGTAATTTAGATGATGTAATGTTTTGTGAGTGTGGAAAACACTCAAAATTGATTAAATTGCATAGTATAAATAGGGTGTCCATAGAAACTATGGTTATTCTGGATCTGATCTTGCATTATATCAAAAACTATGATAGAATATTGACTGATCCAATTTGGAAATTTTATAGTATGAGGATTAGGAAATACCGACCATTTATGCAAATTGAATCGGATACCTATAAAATAATTTTAAAGGAGAAACTTACAAATGACTGAACAGCAAACTCATCTTAAAAGCTGTGTCGAACAGCAAAGGCAACTCGTTGGCGACATTCAAAATCTTAATAATCAATTAACAGAAAAGCGGGAGATCGCATTAAAGCTTCAGGGTATTATTGAATATCTTACTGGTCAAGGAGTGGAACTACCTACTGAGGATGAAGTACAGACTCAAGGTCCTGTTGATACTACTGGAGGAAAGGTGACCAAAGCTGATGAGTGATTTATTCAATTCTGAATTAATTAGAAAAGAAGTCTCTGAGATAAGTGCTCTCCAGAAAAAAATTCTGGAGAGAAGTTCTTCTCGGGATGCATTTGATAATGATCATAAATTTGAACAAATTAAATTACTCAAAGAACTAGTAGAAAGACAAAAACTTATATACACACGATTTTCGTTAATGGAGGATCCAGAGGCTAAGGATGTTCTGAAAAGAATGATAGCCACTGCACGGGGACTTAACGATATGCCCCCAGATACTTCACTATATGAGTATTTTAATCAAATGGAAAAGCGAATATCTCGTATGATGCAAGGTTTTACTGATGTCCGGGATGCCCTTGACAATCTAGATTGACCCTGCTAGGATAAACAAGTACAGACGATCCAACACATCCAACACATCCAATGTCATTTTCAAATCTCAAAAAACAATCCAATCTCGGCAGCCTTACTGCAAAGCTCGTTAAGGAAGTTGAAAAACTGAATAGTAATTCTAATGGTTCTTCAGACGATAGGCTCTGGAAGCCTGAAGTTGATGGAACTGGTAATGGGTATTCCGTTATTCGGTTTCTTCCAGCCCCTGATGGGGAAGAACTTCCGTGGGCAAAGCTTTATAATCACGCCTTTCAGGCAAACGGCGGCTGGTTAATCGATAACTGCCTTACAACTGTTGGTGGGAAGTGCCCAGTATGTGAATCTAACAGCATTCTTTGGAACAGTGGTTCTGATGCGAATAAGGAAATCGCTAGATCACGTAAGCGTAAGCTTTCCTACTACTCTAACATCTATGTAATTAAGGATCCAAAAAACCCTGAAAATGAAGGGAAGGTATTCCTCTTTAAGTATGGTAAGAAGATCTTTGATAAAATTCAAGCGGCAATGAAGCCGGAATTTGAGGATGAAGCAATTGTAGATCCCTTTGACCTGTGGAAGGGTGCAGATTTTAAGCTAAAGATTAAGAAGGTTGCTGGTTATTGGAATTATGACTCAAGCGAATTCTCAGCTTCAGCACCTCTTCTTGGTGGTGATGATGATCTTCTGGAAGAAATCTGGAAGAAGGAATTCCCTCTGAAGGAGATTATTTCTGAGGACAAGTTTAAGACTCATGAGCAACTTAATGCTCGTTTAGAAGTTGTTCTTGGTAAGGTTGCAGCAACTAAATCAGCTCCGGTTGACGAATCATTCAGTGATGAAGAAGATGGGCGAGGATCTGTTTCCTCCATCGCTTCAACTGATGATGAAGACGATGCACTTAGCTACTTTCAAAAGTTGGTAGACGACTGATTGAGTTAATAGGCCTCCCCTCTGGGGAGGCTTTATAGTATGCAGGGGCTTTCAACTCTTATTGTTTTTTCGTCTACGAATTCAGAAGATCTAGTATACTGAAATATGCTTCGTAAATCCTTCTCTAAAATTGGAACGTACTCACGTCTCAGTAGAAGTATTGACCTCTTTTCATCATTCTTTTGAATTTCATATTCTAAGTTGGTGATTGCATTAACCGGATTTGTTTCTTCGACAACATTATCATCAACATATCTAATAGTAAAATTTTGTGGAACCTTTATTCCACTCTTAAGTATAACGTGATTCTTTGAATTTTTAACTTCAACCGTCTCATAGTATTTTACCTGCTCAAGCTCAGCCTCCGTATATTTCTCATAGAGATGATTGTATAAGATCTTCTGTGGCATTGGCCAATCTTCACGAACATTTTGAATGTTGTTGGTGACTAAGATTGTCCAGTCTAATCCCGAATTATTGTAGTACTTTTCTGCAACATTATCTGGACGATCATCTCCAATGATTTGGTAGTCTTCAAATGCTACATAAATGTCAAGTAGGCCATCAGGTATCTTTGCGTACTTGAATAGATTTTTAATCAGAGTATAATCATGAGAAGACTTCTTACCATTTCTCAGTGATGGATATAGTATGTTCGGTAAATTTTTAAAGTATGCCATTAGATTCCTACGTCGTCTCCGGTTGATGAGCTATACTCATTAGCAAAAATTGGAGTTAATTCTGCAAATCTAGTAGTAAGTACAGTTGAAACTGGGTGAGAATCTTCATAGGCTGCCCACCCAACTCCATCTGGAGTATGATCTGCAGAAAACCCAGTTAGAGCACAAATCTTTGGTTTAGGAAGACTCTTATTTGGAGAACCATCCATTCTTTCATATGTCATCACAAATACGTTGGGAGTTTGAAGTAAAACCGCACTCCCATCAGTAATTCTGGGAAGCATATTTACCTTCAAGAATCTAATAATCTTTCTTAATTCTTGTGCCTCTGCTGCAGATCTTGGAGATAGTTTCCAGTTTAATTCAAAAACTCTAAGTGATGGTGCTCTGAACAATAGTTCAGCATTTGCATTTACGGTCTTTCCGGTAGATCTTGTGAGAAGATCTAATGGATTTACCTGTTGCCCAATTCTAGAAATGATAGAAGAAATGGCATCATTTTTGATAACTCGTTGCAAATCTGGACCCCCAGATGCATATGACTTGATGAGTGATCCAATTGCAGTTGCATTTGCTCCAACACCAAGTATATCTATAAATGCCTTGACTGATGAAAAGGGCCCCCGGCTTGGGTCTTGCATTCCTGCAATATTTCCAACCATTGCAAATCCAAGAGCTGAAATATCGGAAATGCCCCACTCAGTCTTTAGAGTATCTCTAACTTCACTTGGCATTGGTAGAATTACTTCTCCCTGATAGTTCATTCCCTTCGGAACTGATTGATTTAGTGATGCCATTCCAAATTTTGCAATAGCACCTACAGATGGCTTTGATTTTGGAACACTCTCAAGAAATCCCTCCTGGGGCGGAGTATACTTCAGAGCCTTTATTCGTATACAATCTTGAGAATTTCCTCTTGATCTAGATGCATCTGATTTATTTGCAATTAGATCGATTGGAAATATGTGAACCCCAGTCGTGACTGGAGCTTCTGGGGACATTGCTTGAGCTGCAATTGCCTTTGATAATCTATTTGTACTCTGTAAATTTAACTCATTATTTAAAATTGAATTTAAATTTTGATCATACTGTTGAGTATAATTTCCTTCGGCTATAGTTGCATTAGCACTGTTAAATTTTGGAGGAGAACCAGGAGTAGATAAATTTGCAGCCTTTAGTGACTTATTAATATCACTAGTCCAATTGGAATTTTCTGAATCTGTTATTAATGCTTGGGCTGCAGAATATGTTACTGGGTATCTGTTAGTATCTCTTAGTATTATAATTTTTCCTACATCTGTTCCGGCTGATGATACATCAGCATAGTACTGAACCTGATACAGTCCACCTACCGAATCTGTTAGGGGAACAGTAATTATAGTGTTTTTTGCTGCAGCGGGAGTTGTCATTATAGTTTATGTTCTCCAAACTTTGTTTGGACTGACTCGTTTACCGTTATTATCTACAAAAGATTCAGTTATGAAATTTGATAGTCCGTCCACATCATCATCAGGAACTCTTAATGGATTACTAATACCACTAAGCACATATGTATGTAGGCAGACATCTGGTACATAATTCATACTATTTATCATGTTAATGGCTACCTTTCCCCGATATCCCCCATCCGGAGTTAGATAGTGTATATTTGCTCCTAAGAAGTAGATATTGCCCTTTTCATTATCAACGTCCATGGTTAAAATTTTTGAAAGAGGAAACTGGTCCCAGAATGGGTATCTGTCTGGATATAGTGCATCATAATTGAAACTATAAAATTTTCCAATTTCAAATCCAAATGTGTCTCCTAGATCTGTCGTATCATAATCCCCCTGCATCTCTTCCAATTCTGAAATCACTGCACCCCTATACCACTCAGTCGATGCAAATTTTCCACCAAACTCTTTATTCTTTCTGAGTAGTATTCGTTCCGAAGGTTTGAGAATTTCTTCCGAAACTTCTCCAGTCTCATCTACATCTTCGCTTGAACTTTGGGGTTTCTTATAATTTTCAAATGCCTTTTGATTGCGCTTTAGATTTTTTTCAAATCTTAGACGGCGATTATACTGACTATTTGGATCTTGGATATCCCTAAGTAATCTGTCTAGTTTGTCTGTCATACGTTAAGATCATCCTCTGTTAAAATTTTAAATTCCATTAACCTATCATCACAGTATTCTTTAGCTGCCTTCCACTTTGCTTGATTTGTTGCATAGGTGGTATTTTCAGTAATCCATCGTTTAGTTTTCTTTTTAGGATTTTGATTTGGAACTGATAGTTGATATTTTGGTTTTATTTCTATTAGGTATTTTTTAATGTCTCCAGTTTTTTCAACAACTTTTATATAAAAGTCTACAAAATATCTGCGATACTTGTTTTTAACCGGACAGAAATATGGAATTATAATTTCTTCACTACTCCACTCCAAAATTGAAGAATTCATATCGCAGTAATTCATGAACTTAAGTTCCCATGAAGATCTATATTCAATTTTGGTTGGATTCCCCTTATACTTTGAGTAATTTTTTGGGGAAAATTTTCCGCTATAATACATATACATAGTATACAACCCAGTACTATATAGAAATGTCTTCCAACCAGACATTACATTATCCAATAGAAAAAATACGGAGAACTTTTAGTAAAGTATCTGTAACTTCCTTTTTTAAAGTCGCATTTCCACTATCAAATAATGATAATGGTCTTGGTGGAGGTCTTCTCAACAGACTGGCTAAGGCTGGTGTTTTGGACTATAATGCTTCTGAAGGATTAGACCCACTTGAACATATTGAGTTGTTATGCTCCAATACCATTTTACCTGGACCAGCATTTAAGGCTTCCGAGGTAATTGGAAATCGTCAAGGAATTGTTGAAAAGTACCCACTCTATAAACAATACCCTGAACTTGCAATGACATTCTTTGTGGACTCTAATCATAAAATTATTCGATTTTTTGAAGAATGGACAAACTATATAAATCCACTCTACGGAAATTCTGGAAGGGAGGTTTCAAGTACCCCCAATGGCCAAATATCACAAGATGCTTCTGCGGAGAATAGCTACTATAGACTTCGTTATCCAGACCAGTACACCCAAAATATCTTGGTTACTAAATTTGAACGAGATCTGAACAGTATTGAGGCTGATGGAAATCAGACAAGGTTTAAGAATAGTAGTTACTTAACCTATAAATTTATAAAGGCATATCCAAACAATATTATAGCTTCTCCAGTAAGTTATAATGGATCTGATATATTGACATATACGGTGACCTTTAACTATAGTAGGTATGTTATTCTTCAATCTTCTCCAGCATTTGGTCCATCACTAACTATAAATGATGCGACAACTCAAAGCTCCTGGGGGGACTATTCCGAAAACCCACTATCCAGCACATTTGCCTAAGACTAGACCTTTATTAAATTGAACAACTATGCCATTACCGACACAAACTGCTCCACAATATGAACTGATTCTTCCTTCCAATAAAAAGAAGGTAAAGTTTCGTCCATTTTTTGTAGGAGAAGAGAAGATATTAATTTTAGCCCTGGAAACTCGGGAGATGAGTCAAATTTCACGAGCAATCAAACAAGTCCTTGATAACTGCATCATTACTAGAGGAATTAAGGTAGAAGAACTGCCAGCATTTGATATTGAATATTTGTTTCTGCAAATTAGATCTAAGTCTATTGGAGAATCTATAGAACTTATTATAACCTGTGGCGATGATGGGAAGACTGAAGTTCCAGTAACTATATTTGTGGACCAAATTCAAGTTGTAGTTCCAGACAATCATAGTGCTACAATTGATTTGGAAAATGGATATAATATTCAAATGAAGTATCCTTCTCTACTACAATTTATTGAGAATACCTTTGAACTTGATAGAACCTCTGTATCTAATATCGAGAAAAATCTTAAGTTAGTATCATCGTGTATTGATACTGTATATAATACTGAAGAGTGCTGGTCAGCTTCAGACTGTACTGAAAGTGAGTTGCTAGCTTATATTGAAAAACTAACCCCATATCAATATAAAAAACTTGAGCAATTTTTTGAAACCATGCCAAAATTATCACTCAAGCTTCAGGTTACGAATCCAAATACTGAGGTTGTTAATGATGTTGTTCTTGAGGGGTTGAACGATTTTTTCGCCTAGCCCTAGCAAAGGAGGATCTTGAAACATACTATAGAATAAATTTCGCACTCATGACCATTCATAAATATTCTTTGACGGAAATTGAAAATATGATTCCATGGGAACGTGAAATTTACTTAGAATTGTTAAGGCAACATATACAAGATAAGGAAGAAAAGACTACCAATGGATGAACTCAAAAAAATTAATATCAATAAATTTTTTTCGGGCTCAATGTCCTCATCTTCTAATGTTAGGGTAAATCGGACTAATGTACCTGCAGAACCAGTCGTTGTATCTGGTTCAGATCTATCACAAATTCTGCAGGTAGTAAAGCAGCAAACAGAACTCACAAAGGTTCAGGAAGTACGGATAATACAGGAAAATCGAGATGATCAAATCCTTCAGGGAATGGTTGGTGCATTGCAACAACGTTTTATTTTCCTACAGAAGGGATTTGCAAATCTATCAAGTCAATTTCAATTAGAACTGCAATCCAGAAAAAGAGAAGTTGATAAGCAGGAACGTCTACTTCTGGCGCAGTATAGTGAGAGTAGTAAGACATCACCTGCACAAAATAATACTGGCACAGTTAAAAGAACTAAGGCACTAGAAGTGCTTAGTGACACTACTGATAGTGGAGATTCTTATGGTTCTGCTAATACTTCTATTCTGGGGGCATTTGGATTAGGTGCAGCGGCTATGGCTATGGAGAGCTTGGAAACTAGTGGTGGTAGTGGTGGTGCTTCTGCTGGTCAGTGGAAACCCCTATTAGATTTAATTGCCTCTGGAGAAGCTACGGAGGATAGCTACGAATCAATGAATCCTAGTACCTATCTCCCAGGAGCAACCAAAATGACTATTGCTGAGGTTGATAAAAAGGCAACTGGGGCAGTAGGAAGATACCAGTTTATGACTCCCAAAGAACAGGCAACAGCTGCGGGATTGGATCCAAATAAAGATCTTTTTAGTCCTGAAAATCAGGATAAGATGGCAGTATCACTCATAGAAAATAAACGACAGGGAAATGCGTGGTTAGCCGGAAAGCTGACAGATGAACAATTTAGTGAAGGGCTTTCGAATGAGTGGGGAGCACTTAAGAGTGCAAGTGGAAATGTTCTTCCAGGAAACAGTGGAAGTATTGACTATGAAAAGCTAAAGACTGTACTTAGGCAAATTAAGGGAAATCAATCTAGTACGGAATCTAATAAAGCAAAGTCTAAAAAATCTACAGAAATTTCTTCATCTCCAGAAAAAGAATCTGCTCCACCAGGACAAGTTGCAACTTCTCAGGTAGGATCCCCAGCCTCATCGGCTGATGATAAAATTTCAAGTTCATATGTACCTTCAGACGGTGGTTCAGGTACAACTCAGCCAATACTAATTCCAATGGGGGCATCTGCCTCCAAATCATCCTCAGTAGAACAAATATCTGCAGGATCTGCAATTCCTCCGGGCTACTCTAAAAATTTCAGCAATCCATATCCAGATGTAGTTCAGGCACAATTTAATATCTTAGTATAATGGCTAAAAACCTTATGAACAATTATACTGAGAAAAGTATAAAAATTATTGAGACCGATGCCAAAGATCTTATACGGGCGATTGAATACTTTACAATAAATTTTAGAAAAGATTCTAATACTTTAAGACGAAAGGAAGATAGTGTAATATCCAAATACACCAATCTTTCATCCATTAAGACTTCAGAAGCAACGGAAGTAATTCCTCAGAAGACTAAAAGTTTCCAAACTCAACCTATATCTAATGAGGCTGGTGGTGTCATAGCTGCCCCCAAGGCTACCAACCTCATGCCTCAGGAAGAAGAACCAACTAGGGTTCCCTCAATTATTCCACCTATAGTACCTTATTTTCCTCCCGGCGGAGCACAAAATCCTGATGGATCTAATGGTAGACTAAAGGATAATCAGCTTAAAGCTGTGGGTGATGGGGCTAGATTGTGGACTCCGGCAGCAGATGCATATCTCGTAATGAAAGAAGCCGCTAGGAGGGATGGTGTAAATTTTATATTAGCTGAAGGGTATCGAGATTATGCAGGACAAGTTATTATGAAACAACGCTATGGTAAGGATGCCGCAGAACCCGGAACTTCTGTGCATGGGTGGGGTAGGGCTATTGACATATCATCTCCAGGAGCCCAGGAGTGGATTGTTAAAAATGGAAGAAGATATGGTTGGATTCGACCAAGTTGGGCAAGTTCGTCATATGAGCCTTGGCATTTTGAGTATAGTGGAGTTGGAGAAACCCCAAAGGTTGAACCTAAGCGGCAATCTAGAGAGCCCATTGTGAAAAAGATATCTACAAATACAAACTATCAGCCAATTATACTTGCGAATTCTGGCGAAGGAACTGTACCTTCGGGGAATACCGTTTCGGGGAAGCCTTCAAATATGAGTCTAAATAATAATATTAGAAATCCTCTCACTAACTTGTATATGCATACTACCTATGGTGTTGGATAATGTCAGCAGAAAATAATTATATCTATGATGAATTTAAGATAACTCCACTGTCTGGTGGAGCTAATTCTATTGATTTATCAGATAATTCTATTGCATCACTATCATACTATGAGGATATTTTATCCCCAACTGTTACTGCAAAATTAAACTTTGCAGTTGTTGATGTGAGTAATGCTCCAGGAGGATTTGATATTTTTGGTGGAGAGGAAGTTAATTTTCAAGTAAATGTTCCTGGCTGCACAAGTAAGTTAAATTTTAGCAAAACTGGAAAGGGTCTATTTGTTAGACGAGTAAGTGCAGATAAAAGTTCCACAACTGCAATATTTTCTACTGAACTTGTAAGTAAGGAAACTTTTGCAAACGAAACTGTTCGAGTTAGTAATAGATTTGATACAACTATAAGTGATAGCGTTAATAGAATATTTTCCACACTAAAGTCTAGTAAGACAATTAATGTTGAAAAAACTGTAAATAAGTATTCCTTTATTGGAAACACTAAGCGGCCCTTTGATCTTATTACTTGGCTATGCCCAAAATCAGTTCCCCCTGGGGATGGTGGATTTGGTACTGCTGGTTATTTGTTCTATGAGACATTGGATGGGTACTTCTACAAGAGTGTAAATACTCTTATTACTGCAGACAGTGTGTTCACCTACACTCAAACAGAAGCTGCTGAATCTTATGATGAGAATAATAGGTTTAGAATACTTTCATCTAATATAAGTAAAAATAATGATATCTTAAATTCCTTAAGACTTGGAATGTATGCAAATACTAGTTTGTTCTATAATCTGTATAAAAATGAAGCAACTAAGGTTGAATATAAGTTGAGTGAAAAGTATAGTAAGAATTTAAAAACTTCTGCAGGCACTAGTCAGTACCCTAAACTTCCATCTGGTATTGAAAATTTCCCATCAAGATACCTACTTAGAACTTTGGATGTAGGAAATCTTACTGATGCTGGAAAGATTGAGGAGACCTCAAATTTGCCTAAATATCAGGCAGAGGCTGTTGTAAGATACAACTTACTATTTTCTCAGATATTGAACATAACTATTCCCTGCAATTTGGATTTAAGAGCTGGTCAAGTAATAACTTGTCGAATTCCTGAGTCAACTGCAAATCCTTTAAATAAGAGTTATGAGTCTCAGCACACTGGAAACTATATGATTTCTAATCTATGTCACACCTTTGAGGGAAATCAATGTTTTACATACCTAAGTTTAGTTAGAGATTCCTATGAGATTAAAACTAATATCAATTAAGTATACAAAAGATCCTCAGTATAAAATTTATAGAAACTAATGTTATTAGATCAGTCATCAAATCAATTACTTAAGACCAATTTTTTGGGTAGAGACGGATTTATCTGGTGGATTGGGCAAATTGCTTTACCAAAAACTAGTAAGTGGGATAAGTCTGATCTTGCTGCAAAGATTTCTGATGAAAATTTATACTACAATCGAGTAAAGGTTAGGATATTTGGTTATCATACTGGAAATTGTAGTGAATTGCCTGATGACAAACTTCCCTGGGCGCATATTCTAATACCTCCAGGTCAAAGTAATGGTGTAGTGAAGCAGGGAATATCTCATGACTATAAGGGTGGTGAGATGGTTATGGGGTTTTTCCTAGATGGGGATGATGCTCAGCAACCAGTAATCTTTGGATCACTCTATAAGCCATCATTTGTTAGACCAGAAATAACTCCACAGAGCATAGCTTCCAAGTTGTGCTCGGAATTTAAGGCATTTGATCCAGAATCTCCATCGGCACACAATTCTTTGGGGGCAACTAACCCTGGGGGGAAGAATGTAGGAACTGGTGTTGGTAATGTTAATGATCCTGGAAAAACTAAAGCTACCAATAAATCTGGAATTGACGATGTTTCCGCCACAACTAAGGAAACTATTCCTGCGGCACATAAAATAATATCAGAAAGAATTGATGATAAGCATCAGACGGTATCAATTTGTGAAAATAATGCTATCAATAAAATTCTCTTAGCAGTTGAAAAGCTTCTAAAAAAACTTCAGAATTACTATCAGTTTGCTGGGTTTTATTACAATGCTATAATGAATAAGGTCTCCAATATTACTGGAGAGATTCGAGCAGTTGCATCTTTGGTGACTGGGTTTATTACTGGATTGATTAAGAAGGGAATGAATATTCTCTTTGAGAAAATAAGTAAGGCAATTAATGAGGCTCTGAGTAATTTAATTCCAAAACCAAAACACGCAAAGGTTGCAAGTCTTTTAGATATTATACTTAATGAAATCTATTGTCTATTCAAAAAACTTTTAGAATCTCTATTTGATTTGGTACTAGATTCCCTATTCAATTTTGTAAATCAGGCTGTAGGTGCAGCTCTTTGTGCAATTGAAAACTTTGTTGGTCAGCTCTTAAATAAGATATTAAATTCTTTAGATGCGGCACTTCAGCCAATGCTTCAGCAAATTAACCAAGTCATTGGGGGGGCTCTTGGTTCAGTTGGAAATATTCTAAGTCAAGCAATGGGTATTCTTGGAATTATCAAGGGTCTTTTAAATTGTTCAGATTCCAGCAAACTTTGTAAGCCACCAGAAACTTATTCAATGGCTGAGGGAGTAAGTCAGGGGGATGTTGATAATTTTACTAGAGTTATGGATACTCTTGGTGCCGGTGGAGCTGCTCAGTTAATTGGAAGTATTGGTGAAGCCTTAGGTGTTGGAGATATTGATTTAACTTCTAGTGGATGTGATATTGCAGCAAAATTCTGTGGCCCACCAAGAGTTGAAATTTTGGGCGGCGGCGGTTTTGGTGCTGCTGGAAATATAATTGTAAATACGCTTGGGCGAATAATTGGTGTAAATATGTCAAATTTTGGATTTGGGTATGTAGAACCCCCTGTCATTAGCTTCATTGATGATTGTAATAGGGGTCAGTATGGTAGAGGAAGAGCAATACTTGAGAATCAGCAGATAGTTGCAATTGTAATTGATGATGCTGGGGAAGATTATTTAAATAACATAGTTAAAGTTGAGTATGGTATTGGTGATATTGAACAAGTTCCTGCTGGGTCTAACGATACTGGAGGAGTCGGTTATATACCAAAATTAGATGATATTTACATCGATTCTCCGGGATATGGTTATGACGATACTACAACAGTTAGTGTTGGTGGAAATGAATATCCGGTGACAATTGGCCCTGGTGGTAGTATCCTAGGTGTAGATGTTAGTGGAACTAGTTTGTATACAGAAAGCCTTCCAGAAGTTGAAATAAATAATACAACTAATGGTATAGGTGCTAAGTTAATGCCCATACTGAAATTTATTCGGACAGATTCTGCCGATAATGAAATCATTGATTCTGCTACAGTTATTAACGTTGTTAATTGTGTTCAAAAATGACAAAACCCCACATAGAAGTATACGAAAGATATAGGATTGATTCTGGCAATAGAATGCCAAAATTGGGAACAGTTGATTATGCTATGACCACTAAGACTGGAGCTGGTTATGGCTTTTGTGAGAGTGGAAAGCATTTTCTGGTAACTGAAAACATTTCATATGAGTCTGTTGGCAATAATCTTCCACAAAATAGTAATGCCAATCAACCACATCAACCTGCAAAGTGGATTCATGCAAAAAATGGAGACATTGTAATTCAGGCGCCAAATGGAACGATATACTTAGAGGCTAGAAATATTATTTTAGATGCCGTTGGGAGTGAATCTTCAACGCAAAAAAATGGAAATGTGTTTTTGCAGGCATCTAATGAAGTCTATATTAAATCAAGCGATAAGGTAACAATTGCTGCTACTGATGTTTTAATTAACGCAAGCAAGACAGCAACAATTGTGGGAAAATGTTTTTTGAACATGACTGGGGGAATGGTTAATAGTGCATCCTCTGTAGATACTTTTAATGCTCTTTCTATACTTGATACTAGAGTTATGAAATTAATCACTGCTCTTGGGTTAGTATGATATGGATGTTTCTGTACTAGGAGTAAATAAAACTCTTCATGTTGGCCATTCAGATCCAACATACTTTCCAAAAAATCCACTTAATATTCCAGGTCTGGCTACAATTAATGGCCCCCTTGTTGTTGGTGGAGTGATTGATGGTCAGTTACCGGCTCCACTAGCAAAACTTTCTCTACTTCATATTATAACTCCAGCTACAGTTACTGCGGATATTCCTCCAACTCCAACGGGGTTTACCCCAGCAACTACTTCTGCACTGAAAATTAGTGCTCTTGGAGATGGTGCTATTCCGTATCCTGGTCCAGGAATTGTTGCAAACGCCCTAGGACATACTATTAGTGCGGGTATACCAGTTCCCTCT
>Ga0181355_1000439_pt1 | contig 17770 bp, 41 predicted proteins | sample Fa13VDMM15DN_FD_130099 | JGI IMG/M metagenome (GOLD analysis project Ga0181355, IMG submission 130099) | Freshwater viral communities from Lake Michigan, USA - Fa13.VD.MM15.D.N | ecosystem: Environmental > Aquatic > Freshwater > Lake | place: USA: Michigan | collected 2013-09-23 | reverse complement strand
TCTGTTTCCAAGAAACCTAGCGAGTCATTGATTTCTGCTTCAATGATGCTTTTTAATTTGTTTGAATCAATCATTAAACTATCCAAGAGTTATTAATTTTTAAAGGTGCGCTCCAATCAGAGGCACTCTCGTCTAAACCTACAGCTAAGTATCTGAACGCATCACTAGCGTGTGAACACCAGTCATGCACAGGAGTATCAAAAAACACATTACGTTTTTCATCGTAAGTTCGTCTATAATTTCTTAGTGCATTTAATCCTTGCTTAACTTCTTTGTCAAACCAGCAACGAGGTAACATTCGTCTGACTGCTTGTATGCCATCGGCAATAGGTAATTTTTTTACTACTGTAATTTCTAATCCTGCATCCTGTAACATTTCTTTTCGAGATTTGCCTGTGCCTAATTCTCTTACTTCTACGTCATGCGGAAGTAATTGAACCGCATCAGTCCATCCATTATCTCTTAACCAACCAACATAAGTATCTAGTCCTTGAGAATGATTTTCATAAAAGTCTACAAGCCTTATCTCTTTACCTACTACTTGAGCTACCCAAATAGCTGTTGAGTCAGATATACCTAAGTCCCAAGCACAATATGTTTTAGATAATGCTTCATTAGGTATCGTTGTTATTTGGTTTTTTTCTTCTAGCTCATTTATGATCTTGCCATAATATGAACCTTCTACTGCTGCGTTAAAACTACATTCAAATTCTTGCTGGTACTTGTCTTCACCCATTTCATTTTTTGCAGAAGCTAATTCTTTAGCATCGAGTAACTCAGTATCACTAGCTTTAAATTCAAGTAATGCCCAACTATCTTGATGAGCTTCTGCTCTATCTCGAAAGTCTTTAAAATGATTATTGCCTTTAGGTGTGCCTATAAACATACACCAACCTAAGCGATCAGCTAAAGAAGGTCTAACTACGCTATGCCATATACTAGGGTTAATATCGCCAACTTCATCAATAACACATCCGTCCATATATATGCCACGAAGTGAATCAGGACTATCAGCTCCGTATAAAGATATACGTCTACCCATGAAATCTACTCTTAATTCAGATATATTGACTACAGCGTTTAATGCTCTTGTATATTGAAGTAATATGTCCCATGCAACTCTTTTTGCTTGAGAGTAAGTAGGAGCAATGTAAGCAAATCTAGGTTGTAATTTATCACAAATTAATGCTGAATGAATAAGCTGGTTAATAGCACCAACAGTTTTACCCATTCGTCTATGTGCTACTACTACATTAAATCTATTTTCTTTGACTGCTTTATGTATTAGTTTTTGCGGCTCTCTTGGATTGTAACCTGTTTTAATCATCTATGCCTGTAACAACTTTTACAGTAATAGCCTGACCTTCAGCTCCTGTTACTTCATGTGCTGTTGTTTCTTTCCATCTAGCTCTAGTTTTTAACCAAAATATAGCTGCTGAAGTATTGCCATCTTTAGCTTGTTTAAATAAGGTTTGGGCTATAGAAGCATTGGCATCTATACGACCATCATCTAATTCTTTTTTATAGTATTTAACTAATGTATCTGAGCTAATATTAAGTTTACTAGCTATATCTTCATAGGTAACACCTACTGCTGCAAGTGTTTTAACTAGATTCTTATCTGTTTCATTAGGGTTATGCTCTATACCTTGCATGTTGAACTCTTTATAACTCCGAAAGTAACCATTTTATATGCAACTCCATTACGGGTCGTTGCCTCCTAATTATTAAATTACCACTTAACTTTGTTTGCCCAGTAAGCTGCTGACATTTTGCCTTTAGCTATATTTTTAGAATGTCTTGCTTTAAAAGAAGCTGCTCTTGGTGTATCGCCTTTATCGCCACTAACACCTTTTTGTCCAAATCTAATAAGTTTTTCGGTGCTGCCTTCTTTAGCTAATACTGCATGAGATTTTTTAGGGTGATTAGGTGTTCTCTTAGGTTTGTTATAACCTGAGAATGTTTCCTTACCCTTCTTAATCATTTTTTCTTTAAGTCTTTATAATGCACAAGCTTCTTAGATGAGGGTGTGTGTGTTTTACCTGTGAATAAACCACTAGGCATTTTGTGAGTAGCACCTTTAAACTCTGTGCCGTTAGGCAAGTAATGTTTAACGCCCTTCATTTTTTTGCCTTCTTTACAGGTTTGGCTGTTTTAGCTGACTCTTTAAAGTCCATAGCTGTAGGAGCACCTTTAGAGCCTACCTTACGCATCTTCTCACCAGAGCCTTGAGCAATACGTTTTTTCTTTGCGTTGATGTTGGCATAAAGTCCAGTTTTAGTAGCCACTTTTCATGCCTTTTTTTGCAGGTTTAGCAACTACTTTCTTACCTGACTTCTTCGCATAAGACTTAGCTTCTTTCTTACCTTTTTCTGTGTAAGCAAATTTCATTTTTCCGACCATAGGCATGATGACTTATCCTTTTTGTTGTTTAATAGTTATGTTTCTTATTATCTTGGTAAAGAATTATAGTAATTGCGTATCATATCTTCTTGAGGAGGCATTGTCATCATTTCTCTATTATAGACTTCTTGAGGATTGAAAGCATTTTCATACGCTTGATTACCAAGAATTTGTCTTAAAAAAGATTCTATGCCTGTGCCATTATATTGTGGAGGTGAATTGTTTGCACTTAAACCACCAGCATTAGGAGGCAAATTAGTCATAGTAGGATTGTAATTTGGCATTTGTGAAGGCATTTGGAATTCTCGGGAATAATTAGGAGCTGTTTGTTGCTGAGGCATTTGATATTCTCGAGAATAATTAGGAGGAGTTACTGGCATTCCCATTCTTAGCATTTGCTTTTCATAATTGCTAAGTTGAGGTTGATTTGGGTTTAATAATCCAGGCATAATAAAATTCCTTATTTTTTCTTAGAAGGTTTTTTAGACATAGATAAAGCAATAGCTACAGCTTGTTTAGGATTGGTAACTTTCTTTGATGATTTACCCATATTAAGTTCACCTTTGCCAAATTCTTTCATAACTTTTTTAACTTTTGCAGATGATTTAGATTTCATTTGAATTCCTAGAGTATAAATTTTGGACGAGCTTTTCCCACTTGTGTAAATTACCATAAAGCTAGTAATAAGTCAAGCGATTCGTTGTGATATTAACAATAAAATAGCTTTCATTGCCAATTCTAACTTAAATTCATATGCGTAAGGCTTTTTAGTATGCAAATATTTATGAAAAATTGCATCTTGTTCTTCTTTAGGCAAACTAATAATAACTGCATGAAGTGTTCTTACATTGTTTAAATCTTGTATTTCGCACATATCAGAAAGAGAAGTATACGACCCTCCAGAGTATAATCCAGAAGACTTTGTTGGGAAACCTAATTTATGGTCATCAACAACCATCCATTTTTTCCAATCATCTAGCATATTAAGAAGTCTATCAATGTGCATAATTACCTTACATCAATATACTTATGGGTTTGAACACTTATCCTCCAATTGTTTAAAGTTGCTTGCTGAATACATACTTGCGTTGCTTTTTTATTTTGACTTAATGGTTGTAACCATATATCTTGATTTGCTATATCTATATCAAGCTCTTTAAATAAATTTATTAATAAATCTACATCCTTTTCTTTTCCAACTGGATGTTTAATTTCATCTGCTTTTAAAATACAGCTTTTTAATACTTTAAAGCCGCCATCCATATTAATTTTAGGGCTTACTGTAATCCAAGTTCTAGTATCTGCTTTAATCTCATGGGTGCCAGAAGTTTCAATTTGAACAGCATAACCATAATTTAATAGTTCAGTAGTTAATTCAGTTAAGTCATATAAGCATGGCTCACCACCTGTTAAAACTATATGGGTTGCTTTATATTGTTTTAAAGCATTAATTATTTCATCAGTACTAAAGCTTGCGTAATCTTCACTATCACTATTTTTTAAAAAAATAATTTCAGATGATACTTTCTTTTCTTGTTTAACTTCCCATGTGTGTTTAGTATCACACCATCCACAACCAACAGGACATCCCTGCAATCTTATAAAGACTGCTGGAGTACCAGTAAAAGTAGCTTCCCCTTGTATAGTTTCAAATATTTCATTCACGGGATATAACATAGTTTACCATATCTTCTTTTGCGTCTTTGTAATTTTCCCAAGGAAATACTAACCATTCATCTTTACTAATAGTTTCTACAGAATATAAGCTAGTCATTTCTTTTGGACCAAACCATGTTGCATAATATAAATCATCATTAAGAAATTTTCTTAAGGTAACTCCTGTTTCTACTACATCATCAACCCATAAAGAGTGTTTTTCTGGGTAATCAAGTAAAGGCAGTTTCATCTTATGTGATAAGGCAACTGCAAGACATAATCCGCCTCGTGGGTGTCCATAGATTGCTTTAGGAGTATGATGAAAATAGTTAGCTATATTAATAACTGCTTTATCAAATTCTTCCCAAGTTAAAGGTCGTAGCTTGCGGAGCATTTTCTTGTTTCCTCAATAATACATTTTATTAATTTTACACCTGTCCCACATAATTGTTTAGGTGCTACTTCTTTTACTAAATATTCTGCCATATTTTCAGCAGTAGGATTAAATGGAACAACCACTAAGCCTTCAGGGTCTATTTCTTGAAATACTTTAACCCACGGGTCATCTTGCCACAATAAAAATTTATGATCCCAATTATTTTCAACCCACATACATAAATGTTCTTTTATAGCTGAAAAGTCAATAACACGACCTACACTATCAAGAGTGCCGCCACAATGAAAATGAATTCGATAATTATGCCCATGAGCATGCTTGCATTTTGTTTCATGCTTATACACTCTATGACCAGTTGAAATATCGTGATACCTATGAGCTTGCCACATATTAATATCCTTGCCCTTTAATTATAGCTAAAAATTCTTCCTTTGCTGCTGCATCATTTCTAAATAACCCTCGCATAACTGAAGTAGTCATACTTGAATTATTTTCTTTAACCCCTCGCCATGTCATACACATATGAGTAGATTTTACTATAACTGCTAACGCTTTAGGTTTAATTCTTTTTTCTATCTCATCAGCAAGTTGCACAGTTGATTCTTCTTGTATTTGAGGTCTTGACATTACCCAATCAGTTAAACGATTAAATTTAGATATACCAATAACTCTATCGCTAGGTATAACTCCAATCCATGCTTGACCAACAATAGGCACTAAATGGTGAGAACAAGCAGAACGAACAGATATGGGACCAATAGTATAAATCTGATCTAAATTTTTAGCGTTAGGAAAGTCTGTTATTTTAGGAGGAGGCAAATACCTACCTTTAAATACTTCTTGCACATACATTTTAGCAACTCTTTTAGCTGTTTCTTTTGTATTATGGTCGTTTTCTGTATCAATAATTAAAGCATCTAATAAATTAATAATAGCAGCTTGCACATTAGATTCAATTTCTTTTAAATCATAATCGTTTAGATATTCAGATATATTGTCATTAGCAAAAAATGATCCGTTAGCTAATTTTATTTTGCCTTTTATCATTTTACTCATTTTTAGCTCTTTCAATTAAAGGGTCATTAACCCCTGCTTCTTTAAACCCTTGAGCTCTTAGTACGCAAGAATGGCATTTTCCACAAGGTGGGTATTCCCCTGCATAACAAGTATGTGAATAAGCTAATGCACTCATGCAACCAAGTAATGACTCTGCTAATGTAATACTTTGAGCTTTAGTCATTACAATAAGTGGGGTATAAATTTTAAAATAATCTATTCCCAATGCTTCATTAATAGTTTCTTCTTGTTTTTCAATAAATTTTAATCGGCAATCAGGGTAGTTAGCATTATCTTGTTGGCATACTCCTGTTACTAAGGCATAACAATCTTTTTCTAAAGCATAATTTGCAGCAAGAGTTAAAAAGAAAGCATTACGCATAGGGACAAATGTAAGTTCTACTCTATCCCCTATAATTTTATCCATTTCGCTATAGTTATTATAGGTTTCTAGCTTTTCATTAGGATTAGTAAGCGGACTGCGGCTTCTTAAAATTTGAGGAACATGAATTGTTTCATGTGGAACATTTGCTAATTTTGCTATTTTTTTAGCTGACTCTAACTCTATGCTATGCTTTTGACCATAATCAAATGTTATCGCATACACTTCATCAAAATTTTTAATTGCCCAATATAAACAAGTAGTTGAGTCTTGACCACCTGATAGAACAACCATAGCACTATTATGTAATTTCATATATTCCCTTGCACAGTTTTATTGGTTATCTGCCACACATTAAGTTGACGTTTTTTTCCATCATCAACTCTTATTTTTTTGCCAATCTTATTATAAAAACTATTGCTTTTATTATCAATAGGGCATTTCAATTGGATTACTTCTGCTCTTGTTAATACTTCATTAATAAGCATTTTACCACCGCCTTTACCTCTTATAGCAGGATGGGTAGCTATTTCATATATTACGGCAACTTGATCTTTTCGCCTAACATTAAAGTTACAAAAACCAACGACTGATTTTCCTGCCATCAATAACAATAAATTACCTTTTTGAGCCTGCTCTCTATACACTATGGGAAATACATATCCAATTTCCTTTGTCATAGGTTTCGTGAGTTTAATTAACTGATTAAGCTGATCTTCAAATGCTAATGATTTACCATCAGCAATTACTATATTCATTTTTCTATTCTTACTATTGGATTAATTGAAATACCACCTCTTGGCATGAAATCTCCTCGCACTTCAATCCATTTTGGTTCCATTAGTTTAAATAAATCACTAGCAATAGTATTAATGCAATCTTCATGGAACGAACCATGTGTTCTAAATCCAAATAAATAAAGCTTTAATGCTTTAGATTCTACTAAATATTTATCAGGTGAATAACGAATAGTAATATTAGCAAAGTCAGGTTGTGCTGTTTTTGGACATATATGTGTAAATTCAGGACATTCTAATTCAACAACATAAGTATTTTGAGGAAATTGGTTTTCAAATTTCTCTAAAATATTAGGAGTATAATGCGTTTCATATACTGTATTGTTTGAACCAAGCAGGGTTAAATCTTTTGTATCACTCATAATTACCTTTCATATAATAATTCTAAAGCGTCATATACATTTTGTATTTGATCGGCATTTCCTAAAGCTAAATAAATTTTAGTTTTAAGATGTTTTTCTACTTCTATTGCTCTTTTTAGATGGCTTGTTACATTCATAAAACTAGCCATGCCTCTTACTTTTCCTGTTTTGGGAGGTGATGCTCCACCTTCCCATGCATCCTGATGAGCTAGGAGTGCAATATCTTTCATTGTAAAATTTAATTTTTTTAAATATTCTATAACTTGAGCTGGTGGTTTTTTATAAAGCTCTGTCCTATGTATAGTCTTTAAATTACCATTGCCAACATAATACTGCAAATTGCCATATCTTTGTGCTGAATATAAAGAACTACTATCGACACTAAATGGTTTGTAATGCTTAATAAATGCCATATTAACAAACCCAAGCCAATGAGCTTTTCTTTCTTTATTCATTTCACAAAACCATTTTACATAATTACTATTTTCGCCACCAACAGCTATACCACCAAACATAATGTAATCAGTATAAGAATAAAATTCTTCTAACCTTTCAATAGTATCCCCTCTAGTAAAAACAGGCATAATATCTTTAAATCCCATATCTAACATTTTTAAATAATTAATATAGGTTTGTTCGGGGTTTCCATATACATCTAGCTGAACTGTTTTATATTCCCATTGTTTAGGAATAGTTTTTAGAAAGTTAGCATAATCATCTAATAATATTTGTTTCCCTGTATTCCATGCAGTAAACGCACCTGAATCAATAATTAATCTAAAACTATCTGGGTCTTTAGTTAATAATAATTCATAAATAGATTTTGAAAAATAAGGAAATGCAACAAGTAAGTTAAGTTTAGGTAATTTCAACATTACTTAAACCAAGACTATCAACTGCATTAGTTACCGCTTCCCATACCATATCTTTTTCATGAGGCTCACATTTAATAATAATTCTTTCTTTATTTAAGCTATCAAGAGCTTTAATGCTTTCCATAGAATCTATATCTGATTGCCAACCATTAAATAAAATATTAATTTCATCAACATTAAACCCTGTTATTGTTAAATCAATATCTTTAATTTCTTTTAAAGTTTCAAATTCAATTTTTAATAATTCCTCATCCCATCCTGCGTTTAAAGCAAGTTTGTTATCAGCAATAATATAAGCTTTTCTTTGCCCTTCACTTAAATTAGACAATTTTATAGTTGGAACTTTATCTTGATTTAATAATTGAGCCGCAAGCAATCTTCCATGCCCTGCTATAATACCATTTTCATCATCAATTAAAATAGGATTTGTCCATCCAAATTCTTTAAGGCTTGCTGCTAATTGTTGCACTTGGGCAGGATTATGAATTCTGCTATTGTTAATATAAGGAATTAAATCATTAGTTAATTTATATTCTATTGTTAAAGACATTATTTATCCTTTTTTGTCCATTATTTTACCTCTAAGTGTCCGCTATTAAATAACCATGCTATTGTTCTTCTATGTGCATCTTCCCATACATCTACGCGTTCTTCCCTAGATAATTCTTTACCATTATCAATCATAGTATGACATAAATTACATAAAAAAGAACATCTGAAATCATGGGATTTAATGCCCGTACCTTTACCATCTCTTAACTGGTTTGAGTGTGCTGCTACTATAGTGCCATCCATAGCCCCACATATCATACATGGTGCATCTTTAGCTAGTTTAAGTAGTTTAGGATTGCGGTAGTTCATAACCACCCCATCCTAAAGAAATTGCCCAAGTTTCTATTTGATTTTGGTAATTTTGCATATCCGCAGTCGATAATTTAGTTGTGCTTTTAATGTATTCAACAGGTTCATTATTAATAGTTTTTATATCACGCAAAAATTTATACCCACATAAAAGGTGAATTTCATCAGAAGTATAACCTAAGTGATCGCCTACAGATTTATATAGAAATCCCCATAAACGCTTATTTTGACTATCGGTTCGCTGAGGGTCATCATCTGATACTGTAATGAGTAATTTTTGGTTTTGGTTTAATAATTCAGTTAATTGATTTATTAAATAAGGCAGGTTTTGCTTGGATAAGTGCCATGGCTTCATTTTTAGCTTCATCTGACGTTTTAAATACCTTTATTAAGTTTCCATTTTGCCATAATACATATTTAGTTTCATTTATTACTTTTGCTTTAGTAATAGTTATTTCATTTGATTCTATACAATAATCATTAATTTTTTTCCATCGGAGTTTTATCATTTATTGCCATTGTAGCAAATTTTAAAGAAATAGCAGGATATTTTTTTGGCTCAGCAATAATTTTCCTTGCCCAATTCTTATAACTTTTATGATGTTGAAAGCTATTGCTATTAACATACTGATTAACTTTATTTGAATGTTCTTTAGATTGCTCCTTAGAAATAACTGGAGGAGCTAATTTAGTATATTCTATTAATTGAGCCTTACATAAACCAAGAATGTCTGATGGAGTAGGCATATAAGAAGATGAAGCAACCCATTTTCCAAAAGCTTTTGCTACTATCTCAGTATCATAAGCAGTTAATGTTGCCCACCATACTCTTAAAGTATCATTATCTAAAGGCGGTTTAGAATACATTGCCGAAATAATTTTCATACTATCTTTAAATGCTATTTTTTTTTCATCAATCATATTAAAGATACCTCCATTAATTCTTTAGTATTTCCATTAAAGACTAACTTAATATTCATATCAGAGTCTGCAGTTTTAGTTTTCCTGCTCATTCCAATATTTCCATTATTCATAATATGTGCATAACATTTATATATTATAGGTGGTTTTACTTTTACCATTAGTCTTTTTTTTTCATTTGCATTATGTAAAATTAATTTTTCAACATCAATTTCACCTAGCATTTGCTTAATATAAAGTTGTAAGTTATTCATTAAAAACTTATCCTTTCAGGTGGCTCATCTAACCATCTATGTTGGTTTAAATATGTAGTAGGGTTAGGAATATATTGACCATCATTTATAGTCCATTGAGGGCTTTTACATTGCCATAATAAAGATTTTATAATTAATTCAATATTAGGCTTAAGTTTATCCCAAGATTTTTCTGTTGAGCCTTTACCTACTTTTTTAGGATAAAGTTGCCAAAACTCATTAAAATCATTTATTACTTGTTTATTGTTATTAGTTATTAGTTTATTGTTATTTGTTAGCATAGCATTCGGTATGCGTTCGGTATGCGTTTGCATAACATTTTCTATATCTCGTTTAACTTCTTTGTTTATTTCATTGGGGTTTCTTTCTTTCGACCATCTTTTTTTAGCAGATTGACTTGCTGTTTGACTTTTAGCTTGATAAGCTTCAATCTCAATATCACACCGCTTATGAATATATCCATTTTCAGTTTTAATAAAGAAATCTTCCAAAACGTTTTTAATAGCTTTAATTTCATCTTCTGTCCTCGCTGATAAAGTTCTAAAAAGTTTATTTTCATCAAGTGTTATAGGTAGTTCGGATAAATAATACTGATCTAATAGTTGGCGATATACCCCATGCTCTAATAAAGACAAATGAGAAGTATCCGCTCTATAGTCACCTATGAAATGTTGAAAATAATGCATAAATTAATTTTAAGTTAATTTTTTTAAAATTCAAACTACTTTATTAAAATATAAGATATTTTTAAGAACTCAAGTACTTTTGTATGAATTCTTTAGCTTCTTGAAATCCATAGCAAATAACCCCTTCATAACCCATTGTTTTTGCTAATTTAATGAATTTAAGCTGATTTTCCTGTATTTTCCCCTTTTTTGCCTTCATTTCAATAAAAGCCCCATGAGAGTTTCCTTTAGGAATCATAAGGAATAAGTCCGAAACCCCTGATAAAGCCCCTTCTCGTTTTAATCTGATAGCTGTTCTTATGTGACGCATACCGCCATTAGGAATAGCCCATAAACAATTAGATAATAAAGGGTATTGCACCCTAAACCATTGAATTAAAAGGACTTGCTCTAAATGTTCATTATTATTTATTTTCATTTATTTTCAAAATCCGGTTGATTTACATTTTTTACTAACTATAATAACAATTATAGCATTTTGCTATAGAAACTATAAGGAAACTAAAATGAAAACATCTACATTTAACTATATTCCAACTCGTTGTAATTTTTTTCTAAATCAACTTGAAACAGAATTGCTATTAAAGCTTGTTGATTCAAAACTTGAAACAATAAAAAAAGAATATGGTAATGATCCAACCGCATCTTATGGTAATTATACTCATACCGCTCATTACGCTGAATGTATGGCTGACAATAAAGGCTCTTTAGAATTAATTGCTATTCAATTAGAATCTCATTTAAATTCATTTAAAGAAGTTAATAATGGCATATCAGGTTTTAAAGGAAACTAATAAAGAAGTGTTATTTTTTAATTATTACTAAGGAAACTAAAATGGAAACTAAAATGAAATTTATAGAAATAAACCAATTAAAATCTAAACAATCAGAATATAAATTAGATGTAATTCTTGATGTATTTAGAAGATATTATGAAGTAAAAGGTTTAGAACATAAATTAAATACAAGAGATTTTCAAATTCTTTCTAGTATGTTCAATGTGCCAAGTAGTGATATTAAAATCATTTACAAAGGCTTTCAAAAACTTCATCACGAAATTAAAACTTAAAGGAAACTAAAATGGGAACAAGATCACTTACTTATGTATATACAGAAACTTATAAAAGAATTAAACCTAAACCTATAGTATGTATGTATCGCCAATATGATGGCTACCCTTCAGGGCATGGTTTAGAGTTAGCTGAGTTTTTAGAGCCAATTACTTTGGTTAATGGATTGGGTCAAAACAAACAAAGAGTTGCTAATGGCATGGGTTGTTTAGCGGCTCAAATGATTGATTACTTTAAAATAGAAGCAGGGCAGATCTATTTATATCAACCAATATTAAATCAACAATGTGGTCAAGATTATGAATATCATATTTTCCAAGACAAAATAAATGTTTCATCGCATAAAGAAGATATATTTTCAGGCACATGGATGGCATTTTTAGATTTTTGTGAAAAAGAACAAAAATTAGAAGAAGATCAAAACTCTTTATATCATCAAGGGAGTGTAGCATGATTAAAGATGATAAAGAAGCACTTGAAGTTGCTTTAGCTTTAGCTATTACTGCACCATCAGATGAAAAAGCTGATAAATGTATAAAAATGGCAGATAAGTTTGCAAGCCAAATGGAAAGAAAAGATGTAGAAATAGCTATGAAAAATGTATTAGATAAATTAGTTAATTCTTTGGAGGGTAAATAAAATGGATGAGCAAATGTTTTATGACCAAGTTATGATGGAAAAGCATATTCAAGAAACAAAGAAAACAAATGTAAAAGAAACTAGCATTATGGCTTTTAAGGATTTAAAAAAGAAAAAAGTTTTAGGTAAAATGCAGTTATTAATATATAATAGTATGAGTAATAATAAACTTTATACTAGAAAACAATTAGCAAGGCAGTTAAATTTAGATACTTCTACAATGTCAGCAAGGATTAATGAATTAGTTAATTCAAATTACATTATAATCGTAGGTAAAAAAATATGCCCTGTTAGTAATAAAGAAGTAGAAGCACTCGCATTAAACATTTTAATTTAACTTTAGGAAACTATTATGAAAACAAGTGAAAGCATTAAATCAATAGCAATAGCGTTAGTAGATTCACAAACCAAAATAAGATTTGCAATTAAAGATTCTACCAATCCCCACTTTAAATCTCGTTATGCCGATTTAGGTTCTGTAATAGATGCTATTAAAGAATCATTAAATCTAAATGGCATTGCTTTTATTCAAACTCCAACAGAATCAGCTACTGGGACATTAGCTCTTGTTACTCGCCTTATTCATATATCAGGTGAATGGATTGAAGATACTGCGGTATGCCCTTTACAAAAAAATGACCCTCAAGGGTATGGTTCAGCTTTAACTTATTTACGCAGATACTCCCTTGCAGCAATTACAGGTCTATATCAAGATGATGATGATGGTGAATCAACAAGAATGAAACCTGAAGATTATCTTAAAAAAATTCAATCAACTACAAGTTTAGATAATTTACAAAAAACTTATGCAAGTATTATTTCTGAAGTAAGGCATGACAAAGTTCTTATGCAAGCAGTTATATCTGAAAAAGATAAAATGAAAATAATGTTTGATGACCGCAAAGCAGAAAATGAAAATGAAAGTAAAAATAATGAACAATAATTATGAAAATTTAATTTCAAGCTTTTATGGTATATGTTTCCCTCTAACTGTTGATGAAATTTATCAGCAAGAAATTAGATATAACACTACTCAAAGACTAAAAAGAGAAATGGGCGATAAATATTTATTAGCACCATTATATACAAAACTTAAGGAAACTATAAAATGACAGATCAAATACAGCAAGGTAGTGAGGATTGGTTTGCACAAAGGCTCGGCAAAATAACTGCTTCAAGAATTTCTGATTTAATGGCAACAATTAAAACAGGTGAATCTGCATCAAAGAAAAAGTATAGAAATGAATTAATTAGAGAACGCTTAACAGGTAAACGCATAGACCATTATGTTAATAGTCATATGGAGCGTGGCACAGACCTTGAGCCTTTAGCAAGAGCTAGTTTTGAAATAAAAACTAATTGCTTTGTTACTCAAGTAGGCTTTATTGACCATCCTATAATTAATATGGCAGGAGCTAGTCCTGATGGTTTAATTAATGATGATGGGTTAATAGAAATTAAAGTTCCCATGCCTGAAACTCATTTAGATTATATTTTAGATAATAATAACTATTTTAAAGCAAGATATTACAATCAGGTTCAATTTCAACTTGCTTGTTTGCCTGAAAGAAAATGGTGTGATTTAGTTAGTTATGACCCTGATATGCCTGACGATTTACAATTACATATTGTTAGGGTTGATAGAGACGAAGATTACATTCAAAAAATAGAAACAGAAATAATAAAATTTGATAGTGAAATAACTGAAGTAATTCTTAAATTAAAAAAAGGAAAATAGAATGCCAGTAAAATATGATCTGATTACTAAAGGCGAAAAATACACCAATAAAAATGGTGAAGAAAAAGTAAAATGGATTAAGTGTGGAGTAGTGCTTGATACTAAAAGCGGTGGTCAAACTATATTTATAGAATCTTTACCTATACAGTTTGATGGTTGGCTTATGATGAAAGAAAGAACTGAGCAAGATAATTATTCAAAGTCTAATAAACCTAAAGCAGATTTTGATGATATGGAAAGTGATATGCCGTTTTAATTAAAAAGGATAGTAGCTTCTAAACTACTATCCCTTTAATATGTATTACTTATTCATTACATACATTGTAACTTCAAAGCCAAAACGCATTTCAGTAGCTGCTGGAGTTGTCCACATAGTATTCCCCTTAATTAAAAAATATTGCAATTTAATTATGAGCTACGTTATGGTTCAGAACATCAAGAAAATCATTAAATTTATCTAGGAGTTATTATGATAGATATTGCAGCTTTAGTTTGTATGGGAATGACTATTTTTAATGAAGCAAGAGGCGAACCATTACAAGGGCAAATAGCAGTAGGATATGTGCTTTATCGAAGGGCAAAATTTGACCAAAAAAATATATGTAGTGAAACTTATAAGCCAAAACAATTTACATGGACTTCTAAAAAATTAAGAATACCTAGTTATATAGAACTTAAACCTTATACTGATTTAGCCTATCTAATTATTACCCAAAAAGAAATAGATTATAGTTATGGTGCAAATTACTTTCATCATGTATCATTGGGAAATAAATGGGGATATAAACCAAGAACTGTTATTGCTAATCATGTATTTTACTAAAAATATAAAATGAAATTAGCAGAAAAAATAATAGATGTTATAGTATGGTTGTTAATTATTGGCAGTATGGGTTGGCTTGCTTATGGATGTTACATATTAATTGATTTATTTTTTATAAGGGGATAGTTGTGGATATTGATAAAATATTAAATGAAAGACAAATGCAATATGGCGACTTTTTAAATAGGTCTAAAATATCTCAAGACTTTAAAAACTTAATTCGTCTAGGCGAGTCTTATAGACTATTAAAAGCTGACCAACGTGAAGCTTTAGAAATGATTGCTACTAAAATGGGTAGGATTGTAAATGGTGACCCTAACTATCTTGACTCATGGGTAGACATACAAGGTTATTGTCAGTTGGTTATAGATAGAGTTCTTAAAGATAAATTTGAGATGGATAACGCATTAGAAATATATCTTGTTGATGGAGTGCCTAAAGAAACTGCGGCTATTCTAGAAAAGCAAGAAAGTGAAGATTAAGAGTCAAAAAGTATTACTTCTGCATAAACATCTAAACTATCACCACTAATTTCAATATGACTTCCATCATCTAACTCTAAGATTAAAATATCTTCACCTGTATAAGTTTCACAAGATAAGATACTTTTACCTACAATATGCTGACATAATTCTTGAATGGTCATAAATACCTTTATATGCTTGTGACTGACTCGTTGTAATTTTTTTCTGATTTCACAGACTTGCTCCATGACCCACACTCCGAACATTGGTATCGTTGATATTGTCGTGTAGCTGTAATTGCAAACCCACGCTTATGTAATTTAACAGAATTGCAACTTGGACATACCATGCTTTTAGAATAAGCATTGTGATTAGGATGTGACTTTATCCACCCTTTAAAACGATTATATACTTTCTCTAAAAGAATAACATCATTCTTATTGTATTCTTCCATAATCTTCCATGCTTTACGCTCATTATTCATACATTTTAACCATAAGGTATGACCTTCATGTGGTGTTTTAGCACCTAGTCCTAAAGCCTGTGATACATAATCTAGTTTGTTAGATACAAACCTAAACTGCCTACGAGCTACTTGAAGTAAATCTATCTGTTTAGAAGGTGCTGGAGGGTTCATACCAGCTAGTAAAAATTCTTTGTGTAGAATGGGTATGTCAAACCTAGAACCATTGTAGTGGACTATAGCGTCAGCTTCGTCAAGAAGTTTATGCACAGAGTTTAGCATTTTTTGTTTGCCAGATTTTTGAATAGAGTCAAACATAATTTTAGACTCGCCATACCACTTGGCTGCATAACAAAGAGTGTAAGATGATTCTAGTAATTGGTTAATAGAGATATTTTGGTCAAAGATACCCCATACATGAGCAGTATTTGGTGCGACCTCTATATCAATAAGTAATATTTTCATAATGACTCATCATATACTATGAAATAATAATAGATGCAGTTTTATCTTCTTTAAGTTTATTAAAAAATACATTATATGCTAGTTTAGAATTGCCTATAAAGTTTTTACCTGCATAAGTATGACCTAATAAGATACATCCATCTGTGTCTTTAGAAGTATTGCCAGCGTGTATTCTTACACCTGTAAAGTTAGGTACATTAAGAATATGTGGCATTGGTTTGCCAAAACGAACAGAATCATCAATAATAACATCGTAAGTTCCAACAGGAATAGCTGTTTGTCCATTGACTTTAGCTCCTTTTCTAACTACATCTTCTAGCGTGTAACAAAAATAAACATCATTAATATACATTCTACCTACAGTATATTCATCATTAAATTCATATCTTTTTAATTTAATCTGCATTTATATAGTTGAGTGCTTTAGTAAGGTATTCCATAATAATCATAAAGAATAATGAAAAACCCATAGCTGCAAATAATAATGAAACAACAATTAATTTAAGAAAGGATAACCCAATAAAATTCATTAAATTTAATACAATCATTTTTTAAGTGTAAGGTACATTCTTTCACCAATGACAAATGACATACAAGCTCCAGTCATATCTAAGAATACTGCCACTACAGCAGCACCTACAACATCAGGGTTGAATACTACGATAGCGGTAAACACCATAATGGCACTAATGATGATGTATCTAAATGAAGCACGAAGGTCTACTATCCATTTAGAAGGTTCGCCAGTAGGATTATCTAATGCAGCTAAAGCCTGTAACTTTTCTGCTTCTGCTTTCATAAGCTCTATGCGTTCTGTGATATTCTGTGGTTGTCCGCCTGCACCACCTGTAAACTTTGCTATAAGACCTCTAGCTCCGTCAGCAAATGCTGGGACTAAAGCTGGTAAGATTAAACTAATTAAATTAAACATTAAAGCTCCTTTGGGTCAAAGCCAAGATGATTGGCTACACGCTTCTGTAGTTTTAAGAATAAACCTTTATGGCTAGTATATCTATCAGTCTTGGGTGATTCTAAATATACGCACATATGGATTATTTCATGGCATAGTGTCATAAGAACTGGATACAAATGAGTATGACGTGCTGTGCTAATGGTAATAATATGTGGCTCACCTGATTGTGGTGGTTCATATTGCCCACACATACTTTCATCATGCACAATAACAAAATCTACTTTAGATGCAGGAGGAAGTTTATACTCGTCAAAAACAGGGAACTCTATTAGTGCCGAATATAAATTGGCAATATTGTTCTCTGTTATGAATGTCATATTGTAGCTTTAGGTTGAAATAGTTTAGCGTCAAATACTGCTGTTTGGTTTATCTCTGGGAAGTAAATATAGACTGCGTGTTTACCTTCATAGCTGTCAGACTTCCAACAACCTTCATGGTTAGGATGACCTCTGTCAGTTGCATAAGCAGCGTATTCATAACCTTGT
>Ga0181355_1000436_pt1 | contig 17810 bp, 4 predicted proteins | sample Fa13VDMM15DN_FD_130099 | JGI IMG/M metagenome (GOLD analysis project Ga0181355, IMG submission 130099) | Freshwater viral communities from Lake Michigan, USA - Fa13.VD.MM15.D.N | ecosystem: Environmental > Aquatic > Freshwater > Lake | place: USA: Michigan | collected 2013-09-23 | reverse complement strand
TGCACCTGACTATACTTTAACCTCCGTAACAGGTTCAATGTTAGCTCCTTACGTTTTAACTAGTCAAACTAGTTCAATGTCTGTTGCAACATCTTCTTACGCTCAAAATGCACAAACTGCTTCTTACGTCTTACAGGCAGTATTAAGTTCGTATGCTACTAGTGCATCGTATAGTATTAGCTCATCACAAGCTTTTAGTAGTATAACAGCCTCTTACGTAACAGGTTCAATATTTACAAGTGCCAATCCTGGACTAAGCTCATCTTACGCACTATCAGCTTCTTACGCTTTCAATAGCACAACAGCCTCTTACGTAACAGGATCAGTATTTACAAGTAACAATCTTGCACTAAGTTCATCTTATGCATTAACAGCCTCATACGCTCCTTCATATCTTCCTTTAGTAGGAGGAACTGTTAATGGGAATGTAACAACAAATGGCATATTTACTGTTTCTGGTTCACAACAAATAACTGGATCTTTAAAGGTAAGCGGATCAATAACAGGATCTTTATTTGGCACAGCATCCTATGTAACAGGATCTATATTTACAAGTAACAATCCTGCACTAACTGCCTCCTTTGCCTTAGTAGCCGATCGTGCACAATATGCAGTAAGTGGAGGAAGTCCTATATCGGTCATAGACGAAGATACCACCCTCTTAACACCATCACTCCGTAGCTTAATCTTTTCAGGTTCTGGAGTTAATGTTACTGGTGAGGTTAATACGATTACAGTTTATATACCTGGAGGTACAACTATCAACACAGGTTCACTTGTAACCACTTCTTCGTTTAATCAATATACAAGCTCAAAGACCTCTCAATTTGCAGGGACTGCTTCGTATGCTATAACAGCTTCGTATGCATTAAATGGAGGTAGTGGAGGTTCCGGTACTACGATAACGGTACAGAAAGATGAAACAAACGTATCAACTGTAGCTACAACACTTAACTTTACAGGATCAGGAGTAACAGTTACAGGCAATGGAGCTGTAGTAACAGTTAATATTTCAGGTAGCAGTGGTACTGGAGGTGGTGGAACAGGAACTGGATTTCCATTCTCAGGCGGAACAGCACAAATAACGGGATCTTTAGCAATAGTAAGTGCTAGTGGTGGCAGTAGTACTCTCCAATTGGATGGATCACTTATGGACTTCTTTTCAATATCTAATCCTGTTAGTACAGGTACCGTAAATCTCTTCAATCAAGCAACAGGATCCTATAATTCAGCCTTCGTAAAGTACTCCTTAGTTAATGGAACAAATGCTAGAGCAGGAGAATTTGTAACAGTTTGGAATGGAACAACAGCCACATACTACGATAACTCAACAACAGATATTGGGAATACAGCAGACGTAGTAATCACCTCAGCAATAGTATCGAGTCAAATAAAGATAGACGCTACTTGTGCAACATCAGGTTGGACAGTAAAAGCATTAGCAACTTTTATATAAAGTTCATATTTATTATAAATTAGTTGGATAGGGAAAACTAAGAATTATGGCAAACGAATTTATAGCTCGTAATGGGCTCATCTCACAAAATAACTCCGTAGTAACAGGATCTTTAACCGTTACTGCAGGCATAACAGGTTCGTTATTAGGAAACGCATCAACTGCTACACTATCAAATATACTATACGTAACTAACAGCAATCAATCTCTATCTCAAATTGAAGTAGCAGATTATAGCGCAGATGTAGCTGTAACATTTACTGACGGCAAACTAAAATTTATATTTGGGACACCAACCGCCCCAACTGCACCAGTAGCTTCTTTTAATACTACATTTGCAGCAGATAGGTTTAATAAAGTTTTAGATGAATACACTATTACTAACACTTTAAACGTAAATGGGTACACTTTAATTAGTGCATCATTATATGAAGATAGTATTCTAGTAGCAAATACAGGAACAGGTACCATACTAACTTACACTACAACAACAAGTGGTTCACATACCTATCTCCTAGCAGTAACATCTTCTAGTCCATTAGATCAAACAATATCAAAAACTTCAAATACCCTATTAGGAACTTTATCAAAAACCAACCCAGGAGCACCAACAATAACTCCAACAGCAACAGTTCAACTAGGGTCATCAGGATTTTCTATTGAACAAGGAGCTACAGGAAGTATTACATTCACATCAGCTTCTGGAGCAGCAAATGATTGGGTTCATGTTTTTACTTCAACAAACGCAACCTCACCAATATTTGTAACAGGATCTGCAACTGGATCAGCTTCAATAACTGCCACTGCAACATCTAACTATTCTTCATCAGGAGCGCTGGGAGCTAACAATAGTCCAGCATCGACAATAACATCTACAAACTCATTCACATACACAAAGATTAGAAGTTTAAGATATGGAGCATCAACGGCAACATCCTTTACATCTACACAGTTAGAAAATTTAGCCACATGGGATACTACTCTAGGTGGTACAGTTGGAACTGTATCGAAGGGAACAACAACAGCGAGTGGAGAAACATTAACAATAACTTGGACGGGAGACAAGTACCAGTATATAGTATTTAATAGCTCATTAACAAGTTTAACAAGCATAAAAACGAGTGGATTTGAACAACTTAGTGCATTTACACTAACAATAGTAGGTCAATATAAAGTATATAGATCAAACACACTACAAGCAGGTGGCGCCGAAACAAGTATAACATACGTATTAATATAAGATAAGAGATGGCAACTATATTACCTAGTGGGTTTAGTATTACAAACGTCGATCCGATTGATGCAAGGTTTTCGGTTTCGAACCAAGCCGCTCGTCTAGGATTTTCTGCAGCTAATGTTTACGAAGGGTTAGTAGTATATCAACAAGATACAAATGAGTTATATGTTTTAACAAACACCGGTAGCTATAACTCAACTGGAGGATGGACATTAGTAGGAGGAGGGGGTGGCTCTGCACCAGACATTACCTCAGTTACTGGAACAACCACAATAACTGATGCAACTGCAGGTACTAATTATGTTTATTTAGCAAGTGGAACATTTACAATAACCCTACCAACAGCAGTAAGTAATACGAGCATATATACTATAAAAAACACAGGAACAGGTACCATATCAATAGACGGGAATGGAGCACAAACAATAGATGGAAGTTTAACAGCAACATTACCAGTTCAGTTCACATCAGTAACCCTTATAGCATCAGCATCAAACTGGTTCATAATATAAAAATAAAACAATATGGCATATAATCCCGTCAATCCCAATGGACAAGCTACAGCAGCCAATTCAGCACCAGTTGTACTTGCTTCAAACGTTACATCATCTTTTTCAGTAGCAGAAGCCGCAACTGGTGGAGCCGACACTAGACATATTGTAACAGCTCTCGGTAATAATGTTACTCAAGTAAAGGCTGGTGCAGGAAAAGTAACAGGATGGTATATTTACAACTCAAATGGATCTTCAAGAAAAGTAAATTTTTATAACGTACTATCCCCAGCTCCTACAGTAGGTACAACCACTATTCTCCTCTCAGTGGTAATACCAGCATTATCTGCAGCTAACTGTCCATTTCCAGCAGGTATTAATTTTGATACAGGAATATACTTATCAACAACGTCAGGACTTCCAGATAATGATGCAGGAACAGTAGCAGCCAATGATTTAATAATAAACATATTCTTTAAATAAAATATGCCTATTAAGTATTGGTCAGGATCAGCAGATTTAGGTACAGTTACGAACTGGACATCATCAGCAAACTGGTTTTTAGGATCTGGAGGGACAGGAGACCCAACAACTCAACCTACATCTTCCGACGACGTTATTCTTGATGCAAACTCTGGATTAGGTACAATAGCAATAAATAGTGCTGTCTCCTGTAGCAGTTTAGACGCTACTTATTTTCAAGGCTCACTAAGTGGAAGCTCAGCAGCAACATTATTTGTTATAGCTTCTGCATCTAGAGCAGCAGTAGAAACCCCATTATTTTCTTGGGGAGCCTCAATGACTCAAAGTTATACAGGAACAACTACACTTGGCGCATCCGGAAGTGGTTGGATATTCTGCAACGGAAAAGCATTTTCTGGATCAGTTATTTTTAGTAGCAGTTTTTTAAACAATACAGCATCCTTTAAGGATTATTTTATAACCCAAACAAGTAGCAACGTATCACTTGTAGCAGGAAATATATCAATAGAAGCTGGTGCTGAGTTTGGTACAATATCAACTTCTACAACAGCTGCTAAAAGTATTTCTGGTTCAAGTTTAGTATTAACAGGAGTAGGATCTTTATCTACAGTAGGCGGAACACAACTAGTATCCTCTATTGGCAACGTATATGTTACCGGAAGTACTGCCGCTAGTAAGACGCTTACCTTTGATACACAATTTAATGCATCAACAGCATCTTTAGCAGGTATTGGAACAGGACCAATAACAGCTTCTCTTGGAACAACCAAAAGACCAGCGGTACTTATAACTAACACAGGACAAGCTCCTATAACTTTTACAAATTCCACACTAGGTCCTTTAACTTTTCAACCTGGAACTAATGTAAACTGGAATAATGTAGCAAGCCAAGCTGTAACTATAGCAGGAAATCTAACTCTAGTAGGTACAATGACCTCTAGTGCAACTCCTGATTTAATTCTTTCTAGTTCTAATTTTACTTCCATTGATTTAGCAGGTAAGCAGCTAAGAACAGGTTCATTAACAATTAATACTACTAATGCAATTACTATAAATAATGCACTAACAAGTAGTATAGCTATAAATCTTTTTACTAGTTCTGTAATAACAAACAATGATATTTCAAGTAGCACACTTACTTTGGGTGGAGGAAGCAGTCTTACTCCATCCTTAGATACTAAGCTTACTGTAGGAAGTTTAACAATCACTTCTGGTAGCATAAACCTAAGCCTCACAACAAGTAGTATTGGGACTGTTTCACTAACAGCTGGAACTATATCTTCTTCAAAAGACTTAATAATAAGAACATTCTCAGCAAATGGAAATCTTCCTAAAACAATAATAACTCCTAACTTATATTTTACCGGAAGTGGTGCATTATATACCTCATCATCATTAGCAAGTCTAACATCCACAATTACCAACATACACGTTACCGAAAGCACCTCTGCTGCTAAAAATCTACTATTAGACAATCTCTTTAACGCTACAAATATATATTTAGGAGGTAATGGATCAGGACAAATAACAGCTTCATTTGGAACAACTAGAAAGCCAAATGTATTTGTAACTAATAAAAATGGTGCAAGAATTACCTTTGGAACATCTACATCTGGGGATGTGGTTTTTTCAACTGGAAGTATTGCAAATTGGTTCAATGTAACAGGACAGATTTTAACTATAGCAGGAAATTTAACTCTAACAAGTTCAACAGACCTACAATCCTCTCCCAGCCTAATACTTTCAGGCTCTACTTGCACTTCAATTGATCTAGCAGGTAAGAATTTGGCTAATGGTGATCTTACAATCAACACTCCTAATAAAATTACCATATCAAGTAGTAATGTAAATAGTATAAATATAAATATCTTTAGTAGTTCTGTAGATTGGAGAAATGATATTAAGGCTCAAATATTTACCTTAGGGGGAGGAAGTAGCTTTACTCCATCTGCAAGTTCTATTTTTAATGCAGGGCTTGCTGTTGTTTCTGGTAGTATAGACCTAAGTCCCTCAATAAACACCATTAGAAGTGTTTCACTAACAGCTGGAACTATATCCTCTTCACAAGATATAGTAACACCAACTATCACTACACTGGGAACAGGTCCAAAAAAAATAATTGTTCCCAATATATATCTTAGTGGAGATGGTACACTATATAGTGCTGGTGGTGCAACAAACTTAACAACTACAGCTAGTAGTATATACGTTACTGGAAGCACCTCTGCTGCTAAAAATCTACTATTAGATAACTTTTTCAATGCTCCAAATATATACTTAGCAGGTACTGGATCAGGACCAATAACAGCTTCATTTGGAACAACTATTAGGCCAAATGTGTACGTAACCAATACTGGACAAGCTCCTATACTTTTTAGAACCTCTACAAGCGGTCCACTAGCTTTTGTATCTGGAACTAATGTAAACTGGAATAATACTCAAGCAAACCAAACCCTAACCATAGCAGGAAATTTAACCTTAACAGGTTCAATGACCTCTAGCATAACTCCTAATTTAATTCTTTCTGGTTCTAATTTTACTTCCATTGATTTAGCAGGTAAGGAGTTACGAACTGGTTTTTTAACTATCAACACTACTAATGCAATTAGCATAACTGGTAGTTTAACAAGTAGTATAGCAATAAACATTTTTAGCAGTTCTTTAGAGCTAAACAACGAGATTTCAAGTAGCACAATTACTTTAGGTGGAGGAGCTAGGCTTACTCCATCTGGTCCTAAGTTTACTGTAAGAACATTGGCCATTACTTCTGGTAGTATAAACCTAAGTCTTGCAACAAGTAGTATTGGAAACATTTCAATAACTGCTGGAAATGTTTCTTCTTCAAAAGATCTAACTCTTGGAAATCTAACCATAGCATCAGGAACTACTACAAAAGTAATAAACACACCCAACTTACTCTATACAGGAACTGGTAGTTTATATACATCAGGAACACTTCTTAGCTTCACTCCTCCATTAACTGCCATATACGTTACAGGAAGTAGCGCAATAGCAAGAACTCTTTCATTTGACTCCGTCCATACTGCTTCTTTAGTTTATCTAGGAGGCACTGGCCCAGGGGTGATAACAGCAAATCTTGGATCAGGTTCTAAGCCAAACGTATATGTAACCAATATAGGAGCAGCTCACATATCATTCAACACTTCTACAATATCAAGCCTATCGTTTATATCAAGTAGTACTGCAAACTGGAATAACGTACCGGGACAGACTTTAACTATAACCGGAAGCTTAACTTTATCAAGTTCAATAAACACTACTGCAACTCCTAATTTACTTCTTTCTGGATCTGGTTTTACTTCCATTGAATTAGCAGGTAGGGAATTAAAAATAGGTTCGCTAACAATTAATACTCCTAATGCAATTACAATATCTGGTAGTTTACTAGGTAATATACCTATTAATATTTTTAGCAGCTCTGTAGTAGTAAGCAGTAGTATTTCAAGTAGTACCTTCACCTTAGGTGGAGGAAGTATTTTTACTGCATCCTTAAATAGTAGGTTTAATATAGGAGCATTAAATGTACTTTCTGGTAGTATAAACCTAAGTCTTGCAACAAGTAGTATTGGAGCTGTATCACTAACAGCTGGAACTATATCTTCCTCAAAAGATTTAACAATAGGAAATCTAACCATAGCATCAGGAACTACTAGAAAAACTATTAATACACCCAACCTACTCTATACAGGAACTGGTAGTCTATATACAAATAATGGTACTAATCTTAGTTTTATTCCTCCATTAACTGCTATATATGTTACAGGAAGTGCTGCAAGTGAGAGAATTCTTACATTTGATACTATACACACTGCTTCACTGGTCTACTTAGGAGGTAGTGGAGTAGGAAAAATATCAGCAGATCTAGGAACAACCAAAAGACCAAATGTATACGTAACCAATACTGGACAAGCTCCTATATCTTTTGCAACCTCTACAATAGCAAGCCTATCCTTTATATCAGGCAGCAATGTAAACTGGGACAATCTAATAAGCCAGAATTTGACTATAACCGGAAGCTTAACCCTAACAGGTTCAATGACTTCTAGTGCAACTCCTAATTTAATCCTTTCCGGTTCTAATTTCACTTCAATTGACTTAGCAGGTAAGGAGTTAAAAACTGGTTCACTAACCATTAACACTCCTAATTTAATTACTATATCTGGTAGTTTAACTAGCAGTATAGCTATAAATATTTTTAGTAGCTCTGTAGCAATAAACAATGATATATCAAGTTCTACATTTACCTTAGGTGGAGGATCCAGCTTTACTCCATTTTTAAATTCTAAGTTTAATGTAGTAGCATTAACTATTTCTAGTGGTAGCATAAACCTAGATCCTTCAATAAACACTATTGGAACTGTTACACTAACTACTGGAGCCATATCCTCTTCAAAAGATCTAACAATAGGAAATTTAATAGTAAGTGGAAGTAGTATAAAAACCATAAACACACCTAACATACTTTATACAGGAATTGGTAGTTTGTACTCAAACATTACTAATAGTACCAATCTTAAGTTTACTCCTCCATTAACCGCTATATATGTTACAGGGAGCACTACATCAACAAGAACTCTTTCGTTTGACCCTATGCATACTGCCTCTCTAGTCTATTTAGCAGGTAATGGATCAGGAATAATAATAGCAGATCTCGGATCAGGCTCTAAACCAAACGTATACGTAACTAATACAGGACAAGCTCCTATATCCTTTGAAACCTCCATAATATCAAGCCTATCTTTTACCTCAGGCAGTACTGCAAAGTGGGATAATACAGCAGGAAGAACTTTAACTATAGCAGGAAATTTAACCTTAACAGGTTCAATGACCTCTAGTGCAACTCCTAACTTAATCCTATCTGGTTCTAATTTTACTTCCATTGATTTAACAAATAAGGAGTTAAAAACTGGTTCACTAACTATTAACACTCCTAATTTAATTACAATATCTGGTAGCTTAACTAGTAGTATAGCTATAAATATTTTTACTAGTTCTGTAAAAATAGAGAACAATATATCAAGTAGTACATTTACTTTAGGTGGAGGAAGTAGGTTTAGTGGATCTTTGGACACTAAGTTCAACGTAGGAGCATTGGCTATTACTTCTGGTAGCATAAACTTAGATCCTACAATAAACACTATTGGAGACGTTACACTAGCTGCTGGAAACATATCTTCTTCAAAAGATCTAACCATAGCAACACTTCTAACAACCGGAAGTGGTGCAAAAATTATAAACACACCTAACCTACTCTTTACAGGAATAGGTACACTTTATACAAATAGTGGTACTAATTTTACTTTCACTCCTCCATTAACCGCTATATACGTTACAGGAAGTGCCGCAAGTGACAGAATTCTTACGTTTGACAACATACTTACTGCTTCTTTGGTCTATTTAGCAGGCAATGGAACAGGGTACATAAAAGCAGGTCTTGGATCAGGTTCTAAGCCAAACGTATACGTAACTAATACAGGACAAGCTCCTATATCTTTCTTCACTTCTACAATATCAGGCCTATCATTTGTATCAGGTAGTACTGCAAATTGGAATAACCAAGCAAGCCAAACTCTAACCATAGTAGGAAACTTAGCTCTAACAAGCTCAATGAGCTCTAGTGCAACTCCTAATTTAATCCTCTCCGGTTCTAATTTTACTTCAATAGACCTAGTAGGTAAAGAATTACAAACTGGTTCACTAACCATTAACACTCCTAATTTAATTACTATATCTGGTAGTTTAACTAGCAGTATAGCTATAAATATTTTTAGTAGTTCTATAAAAATACAAAATGATATATCAAGTAGTACATTCACTTTAGGTGGAGGAAGTAGGTTTAGTGGATCTTTGGGTACTAATTTCAACGTAGGGGCTTTAGCAATTACTTCTGGTAGTATAAATCTAGATCCAACAATAAACACTATTGGAGCTGTTTCAATAACTGCTGGAAACATATCTTCCTCAAGAGACCTGTTAATAGGAACTCTCTCAGCAACCATTGGCAGTACGAAAACTATAAATACACCTAACATACTTTATACAGGAATTGGTAGTTTATACTTAAATACTAGTACTGATTTTAATTTTATTCCTCTATTAACTGCTATATACGTTACAGGAAGCGCTGCAGCTGGTAGAACTCTTACGTTTGACTCTGTACATACTGCTTCATTGGTCTACTTAGGAGGTGATGGAATAGGACCAATAACATCTTCATTTTTAGCAATCAAAAGACCAAATGTATACGTAACCAATACTGGACAAGCTCCTATAACTTTTGTAAATTCAACAATATCTAGTCTATCGTTCGTATCAAGTAGTAACGTAAACTGGAATAATGTAGTAGGAAACACTTTAACCATAGTAGGAAATTTAGCACTAACAGGTTCAATGACCTCTAGTGCAACTCCTAGCCTACTCTTATCTAGTTCTAATTTTACTTCAATTGATTTAGCAGGTAAAGAACTAGCAGTAGGTTCATTAACCATTAACACTCCTAATTTAATTAATATATCTGGTAGTTTAACTAGTAGTATAGCTATAAATATTTTTAGTAGTTCTGTAAAAGTACAAAATGATATATCAAGTAGTGCTTTTACTTTAGGTGGAGGAAGTAGGTTTAGTGGATCTCTAAACTCTAAATTTGATGTAGGAGCGTTAAACATACTTTCTGGTAGCATAAACTTAGATCCTACAATAAACACTATTGGAGCTGTTTCAATAACTGCTGGAAACATATCTTCTTCAAAAGATCTAACTCTTGTAAATCTAACCATAGCATCAGGAACTACTACAAAAATTATAAACACACCCAACTTACTTTATACGGGAATAGATACACTGTATACAAATAGTGGTACTAATTTTACTTTCACTCCTCCATTAACTGCCATATACGTTACAGGAAGTAGCGCAATAGCAAGAACTCTTACATTTGATACTGTACATACTGCTTCATTGGTCTACTTAGGAGGTGATGGAATAGGGGAGATAGTAGCAAATCTTGGAACAACTAAAAGACCAAATGTATATGTAACTAATACAGGACAAGCTCCTATATCCTTTGAAACCTCCATAATATCAGGCCTATCTTTTATATCAAGTAGCAATGTAGACTGGAATAATGCAGCAGGAAGAACTTTAACTATAGCAGGAAATTTAACCTTAACAGGTTCAATGACCTCTAGTGCAACTCCTAACTTAATCCTATCTGGTTCTAATTTTACTTCAATAGACTTAGCAGGTAAGGAGTTACGAACTGGTGATCTTACAATCAACACTCCTAATGTAATTACTATATCTAGTAGCCTAACAAGTAGTATTCATATATACATTAACAGCAGCTCTGTAAAAATAGAAAATGATATTACAAGTCCACAGTTTACTATACAAAAGGGATCTAGCTTTACTCCATTTTTAAATTCTAAGTTTACAGCACAAATCCTATACGTAGTTACATCAGGTAGTATAAACCTAAGCCTTGCAACAAGCAGTATTGATACACTTACAATTAGTGAAGGAATTGTTTCATCTTCAAAAGACCTAACAATAGGAACACTCACTTCAGCTACTGGAAATGGATTGAGAAAAATAATAACTGCTCCAAATTTAATTTTTACAGGAAGTGGTATGTTATATACTGAGACGGACTCAAACATAACATCAAGTATTGGTAATATATACGTTACAGGAAGCTCAGCAAATACTAAAACCCTACTACTAAGTAATAACTTCAACGCTCCAAATATATACTTAGCAGGTAATGGAACAGGAACAATAGCAGCTAGTTTTGGAACAACTAGAAAACCTAATGTATACGTAACTACCACAGGAGGACCAACCTCTATATCTTTTTACGATTCCACAATAGCAAACCTATCATTTATATCAAGTAGTACTGCAAATTGGAATAATCAAGCAAACCAAACCCTAACTATAGCAGGAAATTTAACCTTAACAGGTTCAATGACCTCTAGTGCAACTCCTAATTTACTTCTTTCTGGATCTGGCTTTACTTCAATTGATTTAGCAGGTAAGGAATTGCGAACTGGTGATCTTACAATTAACACTCCTAATATAATTAATATATCTGGTAGCTTAACTAGTAGCATAGCAATAAACATCTTTAGTAGTTCTGTAAAAGTACAAAATAATATTTCAAGTTCTACGTTTACTTTAGGTGGAGGAAGTAGGTTTAGTGGATCTCTAAACTCTAAATTTGATGTAGGAGCGTTACAGATTCTTAGTGGTAGCATAAACCTAGATCCTACAATAAACACTATTGGAACTGTTACACTAACTGAGGGAATCATATCTTCTTCAAAAGGCTTAACAATAGGAAATCTTGTAGCCACAGGAGCTACTACAAAAGTAATAAACACACCCAACTTACTTTATACGGGAATAGATACACTGTATACAAATAATGGTAGTAACCTTACCTTCACTCCTCCACTAACTGCCATATACGTTACAGGAAGTGCTACAGCACAAAGAATTCTTACGTTTGATACTACACACAATGCTCCAAATACCTACTTAGCAGGCAATGGATCAGGATATATAACAGCAAATCTTGGAACAACTAAAAGACCAAATGTATACGTAACCAATACAGGACAAGCTCAAATATCATTCAACTCCTCTACAATATCAGGCCTATCTTTTATATCAGGTAGTACTGCAAACTGGAATAATGTAGTAGTACAAGATTTAACCATAGCAGGAAATTTAACCTTAACAGGTTCAATGACTTCTAGTGCAACTCCTAATTTAATTTTATCTGGTTCTAATTTTACTTCAATTGATTTAGCAAATAAAGAATTAAAAGTAGGCTCACTAACCATTAACACTCCCAATATAATTACTATATCCAGTAGCCTAACAAGTAGTGGTGTAGCAATAAACATTTTTAATAGTTCTGTAAAAGTAGAGAACAATATTTCAAGTAGTGTATTTACCTTAGGTGGAGGATCTAGTTTTACTCCATTTTTAAATTCTAAGTTTACTGTAGGAACATTAACCGTTAATTCTGGTAGTATAGATTTAAGTCTTGCAACAAGCAGTCTAAGCTCTGTGGATATGTATGCTGGAACTATTTCTTCTTCAAAAGACGTAGCAATGGGAAATCTCACCACCTACGATAGTACAACAAAAAAAATAATTATCCCTAATCTATCTTTTCATGGAACAAACCAACTATACGATCAGCAGGGCTTAAACGTAACATCAAGTATTAGTAACATATACGTTACTGGAAGTACCAATTCTTTAAGAATATTAATACTAGACGATGACTTCTATGCTCCAAGTGTCTATTTAGCAGGTAATGGAATAGGAAATATAACAGCTGGTTTTGGAACAACCAGAAGACCAGATATATATGTAACTAATACTGGAAGAGCTCCTATATCTTTTGAAACCTCAACAATATCGAGTCTATCTTTTGTATCAAGTAGCAACGTAGAATGGTATAATATAGCAGGAGAGTATCTAACTATAGCAGGAAAGTTAACTCTAACAGGTTCAATGACCTCTAGTGCAACTCCTAATCTAACTCTTTCTGGTTCTAATTTTACTTCCATTGACTTAGCAGGTAAGGAATTAAAAGTAGGCTCACTAACCATTGACACTCCTAATAGAATTACAGTATCTGGTAGCCTAACAAGTAGTATTAGTGTTGATATTATACAAAGTCCTGTAACAGTAATGAATAATTTTTCAAGTAGTCAACTTACCCTAACAAAGGGAGGTAAACTTACTCCGTCTGGTTCTAGCTTTACTGTAGGAGCACTAACCGTTACTTCTGGTAGTGTAGATTTAGGACTTACGACAACTAATATAATTACAAACACATTTACTCATAATGTAGGAACTGTCTCTGCTTCGAAAGATATAACTCTTGGAAATTTATATACTCAAGGAGGAAATAGTGCAAATGCTGTAATAAGTACACCTAATCTACTTTATACAGGAATTGGTAACCTATACGTAAATGGTGACGGAACCTTCTCTTTTACTCCTCAACTAACTGCCATATACGTTACAGGAAGTGCTGCAAGTCCAAGAATTCTTACATTCACCATTATACACAATGCTCCTCTAGTTTATTTAGCAGGTGATGGAACAGGACAAATATCAGCAGATCTAGGAACAACCAAAAGACCAAATGTATACGTAACTAATACAGGACAAGCTCCTATATCTTTTGAAACCTCAACAATATCAAGTCTATCATATATATCAGGTAGTACTGCAAATTGGAGTAATGCAGCAGGAAAAAATTTAACGATAGCAGGAAATTTAACCTTAACAGGTTCAATGACTGTTACACAAACTTCTAATTTAATCCTTTCTAGTTCTGCTTTTAATTCTATAGAACTAGCAAGTAAAGAACTAAAAATTGGCGATCTTACGATCAACACTCCTAATGCAATTACAATATCTGGTAGTCTAACAAGTAGTGGAGCAGTTACTGTCTACACTAGTTCTCTAACAGTGATGAATGATTTTTCAAGTAGTGGACTTACTTTAGGTGGCGGAGGTAGGTTTACTCCGTCTGGTTCTAGCTTTACTGCAGGAGCATTAACCGTTAGTTCTGGTAGTGTAGATTTAGGACTTACGACAACTAATATAGTTGCAGGCCAACTTTCACTAACTGCTGGAACTGTATACTCTCCAAATAATTTATCAATAGGGTCATTCTTAGCAACCGGAGCTGGTGTAAAAGAGTTAACTACTCCTAACCTATACTTTCCTACAAATGGTACACTATACACCTCAGCATCATTAGCAAACCTAACACCTTCAATTACCAACATATACATTACTGGAAGTACCCCTTTTCCAAGAACTTTAACACTAGATAACATTTTCAACGCTCCAAATATCTACTTAGCAGGTAATGGATCAGGTTTAATAACAGCTGGTTTTGGAACAACTAAAAGACCAAATGTATATGTAACTAATACTGGAGGAGCTACTATATCTTTTTCCACTTCTACATCTGGACCTGTAATTTTTTCAAATGGAACTACAGTAACCTGGGACAATGTAACAGGAGAAACTTTGACTATAGGAGGAAACCTAACCTTAACAAGCTCAATGACTGTTACAGAAACTTCTAATTTAATCCTTTCTGGTTCTAATTTCACTTCAATTGAATTAGCAGGTAAGGAATTAAAAATAGGTTCGCTAACAATCAATACTCCTAATGCAATTATAATATCTGGTAGTCTAACAAGTAGTGGAGCAGTTACTGTCCACACTAGTTCTGTAGCGGTACAAAATGATTTTTCAAGTAGTGGACTTACTTTAGGTGGAGGAGGTACGTTTGGTTTATCTGGTTCTAAGTTTACTGCAGGAGCATTAACCGTTAGTTCTGGTAGTGTAGATTTAGGACTTACGACAACTAATATAGTTGCAAATACGCTTACTATTAATCAAGGAACTGTCTCTGCTTCAGAAGATATAACTCTTGGAAACCTAGCTATCGGATCAGGAACTGCAACAAAAACACTAAATACGCCTAATCTACTTTATACCGGAATTAGTAACTTATACACAAATAGTGGTGATATTAGTGCTTTTAATATTACTCCTGAATTAACTGCCATATACGTTACAGGAAGTGCTACAGCACAAAGAATTCTTACGTTTGATAGTGTGCATAAAACTGGTTTAGTTTATTTAGCAGGTAGCGGATCAGGAACAATATCAGCTTCATTAGGCTCAACTAGAGTTCCATACGTATATGTAACCAATACTGGAAGAGCTCCTATATCATTCTCCACATCTAGATTAAACTCGTTATTTTTTATATCAAGTAGTAATGTAAATTGGAGCAATGTAGCAGGACAAGATGTAACTATAACTGAAAAGTTGGAATTAACAGGTTCAATGACCTCTAGCGCAACTCCTAATTTAATTTTATCTGGTTCAAGTTTTACTTCTTTAAAATTAGTAGATAAACAGCTAAAAACTGGCAATCTTACAATTGATACTCCAAATGCTATTGAAGTATCTGGAAGCCTAATAAGTAATGCTGCAGTTACGATTTTATCAAGCTCAGTAGCAGTAACTAATAATTTTTCAAGTAGTACCCTTACATTAGATGATGCAGCAAGCATAACTGCTCCAAATACCATATCTATTGGACCACTATACGTACTTGGAACATTACGTAAAAGCCTTATAGCAGATACCGTATACTATACAGGGACAAGTTCACTACCACTTCCAGCAGTACTAAACTTTACCTCTAGTATGAATACTCTGTACTATAATGGAAGTACAGCTCAAACAAGATTAATTGACTACGACAGTCAGTTTAGACCCTCAACAATATTCTTAGGAGGAGCTGGAGGAGGATCAATAACAGGCTCTTTTGGAACAATAGCTAAGCCAAATGTATACGTAACTAGTACAGCAGCATCACCTATAACTTTTGCAACTTCTACAATATCAAGCCTATCGTTTATATCAAGTAGTACTGCAAACTGGAATAACGTAGCGGGACAGACTTTAACTATAACCGGAAGCTTGGCTTTATCAAGTTCAATAAGCACTACTGCAACTCCTAATCTACTTCTTTCTGGATCGGGATTTAACTCCCTATCCCTAGTAGAAGAGCAACTAAAGACAGGAACACTAACGATACTCGAAACCCCAGATCTTAACGTAACTGGAAGCATTCTTTCTAACGCACCAGTAACTATTATAAATTCTGCCGTAGCAGTGGCCAATAATTTTTCAAGTTCAATACTTACGTTAGAAAACGCAGAACTATCTGCCTCAAACAATATATATGTTGACTCCATATTAGCACAAGGAGCTTCATCAAACAAAATATCAGCAACAAGCCTACACTATCTAGGAACTGGTTCACTGCTTAATTTTGCACCCGTACAATATACATCAAGCATAACTAACATACTTATTAGTGGAAGTTCAGCTACATCAAGATCAATTGAATTTAGTCCAACTTTTTACTCAACCAATCTCTATATAGGAGGAACAGGAACAGGCCCTATTACTGCTTCATTAGGCACTAGTGGTAAACCTAATGTTTTTGTAAACAGTACATCACCATTTCAACTATCCTTTTTATCGGCAGCTATATCAAATCTACTATTTATATCTACTACTAGAGCAAACTGGAATAATACAAATAACCAAACTCTCAATATATCAGGAAGCCTAACACTAGGAAATCTTACAGACATAACATCCACTCCAGATTTAGTATTCAATGGTAATGGAACTATAAAAACAGCTGGTAAGGTTTTCACAAAGTCCATTAAAGTAGAGTCCCCATATACTCAAAGCTTGTTAGACAACTTCTCATCATCAGGATCAATAACTATTGAAGGATTTCTATCAGCATCAAATATGAATATTCTAAGTATAGGTTCCTTAAATGTATTAGGTAACTGTAATATTAGTAGTTCTACTGTTAATACAATAACAGTAACAGGAACAGGTTCAGCTTGGATTATTCCAACTACTTCTACTATATATCTTCCTAATACTACTATAAAGATGAGCAATACATCTAATAGTGCTGTTACTTTTAGTGGAGGTAGTCCAACATACGGCGAAGTAGTTTTTGCTAGAGGATCATCAAATGGCATTAACCATTTTCAAGGAAGTAATACATTTACAAACCTAAGAGACACAGGAACTTCAGCTCATACAATGTCTCTAGCTACAGGTACTACTCAAACTGTAGGACATTTTGATGTTAAAGGAACACCAGGTAATCGAGTTTATCTTACTGGTGGCTCACTAAGTAAATCACCAGCAGGATTAGTAATGTCAGATTACCTAGACGTTGTAAACTCAACAGCAACCTCAGGATCAGGACCATGGACATGGTTTGCAGGACCTAATAGTACCTTAACAGGTACAACAACAGGTTGGCTAACAACAGGATCAGAAGGAACATCAGTAGTAAGAAGGCTAGGATCGCAAGGAGTAGGTTAATTCTACAAAAATACTAGCTATTGAAATAGGTTGATATTTATAATAAAAATAAACAAATAACATGGCTAACATACAAATATGGAATGGCAGTTCTACTTTTAAAGCAGGCCAAACTCCATTTGGATTCTACGATAGTGAT
>Ga0181355_1000435_pt1 | contig 17875 bp, 23 predicted proteins | sample Fa13VDMM15DN_FD_130099 | JGI IMG/M metagenome (GOLD analysis project Ga0181355, IMG submission 130099) | Freshwater viral communities from Lake Michigan, USA - Fa13.VD.MM15.D.N | ecosystem: Environmental > Aquatic > Freshwater > Lake | place: USA: Michigan | collected 2013-09-23 | reverse complement strand
GCTACTTTCCAAGCCCCGTCAATCCCGAGCGTTGCGCCATTCACGTTATTACGGCACCCAACCAATTCCAGCACATCGCCTTGAATGAGCGCAGGAGCCGCCCAAGACGCATTACCGGTCAACACCAGTTGTCGAGTACCGTTAGACAGTGTGGAAAGTGTAGCGTTTTGCGCTACCTGCGCGACAGCGCCCAAGGCGCTCATCAAGTTGCCACCTTGGACCTTGGCAACGTAACCGCCGTAGCTGGTAATCGTAGGTGTCGTTGCTGTAATTACTGCTGTAAATGATGTCGGGCTGACAATGGACGCCACCGCAATTGCTGTGGTCAGGTTGGGAAAGTCGGTTTGGTTCCGAACCCCGTAAGCCACAATCACATCTGTGGTAGTCAGACCATGCGCCCGATCCATCACAAACGTAGCTGTGGTTGAACCCGCCTTGCTAACACTAACAATCTGACCAACCGGAACGGTCAATGCTTTGTTGTTAGTCGCCCGAAAGCGCAGTTGATATTTCTTAGCGGGATTGGGAATAACGCTTGTCCGAATCAACCGATTGGTAGTACCTGCAACGGAGTCAATCGCCACATCAGACCACTGAAGCCGATCAGCTTGTTGGACCAGTTTGTACTCAGTGGTGGGGATAAAAGCGTAAGTAAAAGCAGCCGCAACCGCTTGCACTGACGCCGAAGTGCCAACAGTGATAGAGTGGCTACCCGCAATCGTGCCGGATGGATAAACATCACCAGATTCCGAGCGCGTGTACAGAGACGCCTGAGTGGCCGTAGGCTGCTCAAAAATCAGTGAGGTTCCATCTTCAGCGCGACCAAGGCGTTGACGTAAATAAACAAACCCTTTTGCGCCAACGGGGTTGGTGATGTTTTGGGAAGCAATCGTGCCACCGGGGCCGGCGGTCACCGTAAACTGGTTCGGGGTCGGCGTAGTCGCAACCACCAGCGAAGGATAGTTTGCAACCGGGTTTGAACAACCGTAGATGCCGACTGCCTTACCAACACTCAGCCCGTGAGGCAGCACCGTGTCAACCGTCAAGGTCGTAGTGGTCTGCGTGATAGACGAAATTGCCAGATCAGGAACATCAGCCAGCAGAGCGCCGGTATCAACAATCTCTGTTGAAAAATCTTGCCCCAGCGTGCGCTGCGACATAGACATACCGACAGCCACCTCAACCGGCATTCCAGTGTTTTGCTGGCAAGTGACAGTTGTTTCAGTACCAGCTACCAATGGCGACTTGCTGATGACCAGATACGAAGCGGCGGCAGCATTGCCATCCACATACACTAGGTCACCACTGCCGAGCGTCTGGTCCCAATTTACACCGGGCGTGTAAGTTTCAAAAGCCTCACGAAACTTGTTGGTGATGTTCTCGACAACAACGTGGGCTGCATCATCTGTGGCTTTCCAAGCAGATGCGCGACCTGTATCGCTATCGTATAGAGGTGCAAACCCAGACATATTTAGTCCTTAAATATCAAAAAGGGGCCGAAGCCCCAGAGCTACTTAGGCAGCAGTCGCAGCGGGGATTTGTGCGCCGTCATCAGCACGTTGCTGGTAGACAACCGTGATAGCGATCTGTCCCGCAGTCGCGTCAGCGGTAGTCGCCGTGAACGTAGCGGTAACCGGCACATCCGACGTACCAATGTTATTCAGGGCGACAACCTTGCCGGAGATGGCGGTGTCCATAGTGGCCTGAGTAACTCGTGCAACAGAAACGCCGGTGTTAAACGAAGCGGCAAACTCAGCAGCCGAACCGGACTTTCCAATTGTCACAGCAACTTGAGTTGCACCGGTGGGCGCGACCAAAACCTCAGTAACGAAGTTCAGGATCTTGGAGCCAGCGGGCAACGTAAAGAGAGCTTGGGCAACGGGGGAGGTAACCAGAGCAACAGCAGATAGATTCACGTATGCAGTGCGAACAAGAACTGCCAGACCAGTATTTTCAGCCGCGCCATAACGAACGGTGCCCGTGCGAACCGGACCTGAAAAGGTAGCGAAAGACATAATAATTCCCTTATGTGCGCCTATCGTCTCAGGGAGGAGTCTGCCAAGCCAGTCGATAAGCAGGTGTTCTTGGATAATCGGAACATAGCATATAAAGAATAAAAAGAAAAGGGCTTCCGAAGAAGCCCTAGTGGCAGGCCAGTCACCTCTACCTTACTGAACATAAAAAGTAACACGCTGCGCACAAAAAGAAAAGGGGCCGAAGCCCCCTTTCCGACCGGGAAACTCCCAATCTTTTTAGGTCGAACCGGACGAACCCCAAGCACCGAGCGGGTCCGAGACTCCGAAGCAATAACGCTCGCGGGCCTTAAAGCGCATATTCCCGGTATCGAAGTCACCATCTTGTCCGGTAGCCATCGGCGTGCGAACAAAGTGCTTCAGACCATTCGGAACGTCGGTCAACAGGAAGAAAGCGTTGTTATCGGTCAGGAAGTTATTAACCACATAACCTTCCGGAATCGAACCCATTGATTTCAGCGCGTTGATATCGTTATCGGTTGTGCCAACACGAAGCTCAGTTTCCAGCAGACGCTTAGCAACAAACATCAGTGCGGGCGGGATAATCAACTTGCGCGGTTTAGCAGCGATCAGCAGACCACGCTCATCGGTCCAAGCAGCGATCTGGATAACAGCCGCCTCAAGCGAGGTTTCGTTCAGATCGACAGCGGTGAACGGACGATTCTGATTCCAACCACCACTAACCAGCGGGTGACCGGTGGAGGCCGAAGTACCAGCGAACAGAGAAGCGCCGTCACCAAAGGCGAATGCGCTGTTGAATCCGTTGTTCAGGATTGCGGCTGCTTTGACCTGCTTGGTGTATGCCATACCACGAGCAAGCGACTTGGTATAACGAGCCGACAGCGAGTCGTACAGGTTATCTTCAAACGCTTCCTCAGTGATCGAGAAGCCAAGCGCAATCGTTTCATGGGTGTAGCGCGAAACAAATGCTTCCTGAGCCGTGTCGTACTGAATTGCCGAACCCTCGGTTTTCACCGGAGCCTGACCAAAGCCAGCGAGTTTGACCTCTTCTTCAAAAGAACGCTCGGAGGTTTCGATTTCATAAATTTCTTTATGCTGTTCACCGTAACGAGCGTACTCCAGACCGAACAGGGCGTTCAGGCCGGGAAGAAGTTCCTTGAGTAGTTGACTGCGAGAAATTGCCATGATTTATCCCCTTATGCTGCGGTAACGGTGGTGGCGTCGTACATCTGCACACCGGTGTTGAACTTCACGATCAGGTCGGTGAAATTCGAGCCAGCATCCACGAAATCAACGACACGCAGGGCCAACGTAGCGGTGCGAGCGGGAGCAACAGCACGAACGGACGAGAGACCGGTAGTAGCACTGCCGCCAAAGTTCTCAATCGCAGCCTGATAACCCCGAGTGGTCGCGGCAACCGAGCCAGCGGCTTGGATCTGATACAACTGCTGCGGATCATCGTTCACTTTGATGATGATGTTGGTGTAGCCGCTCGTGACCGCGTTGGCGGGCAGGTACTGGCCGTGAACAACATACTTCAGGATCGGGTCAACGTAGCTCACGCCAACGCACACACCCAGAACGCCACCGGTCGAGGTGGTAACAGTGGCACCGGCAGCGGTAGGCTGACCAGCCGAAGAAGCGCCGATCAGAATGACGTCGCCGGTGTAAATAGCAGATGCGCTATTCACAGTCATCGAGACTTCACGCATCGCGCCGCCGGGGTTGGGACGGCCACCGACCAAATTGATCGGGCGCAGTCCGTAAGGAGAAGCGGTAATAGCCATTTAGGCCTCCATATTAAAGATTAGAGTTTCCAGTGCCAAACCGGCTACGGCTCACTTCGGATTTATGCTCTTTAAAGAGCGGCATACGCGGGTCGTTATCACGCATCAACGTGTTATTGACCGAATCCATCTGGGCCTTAGTCTGTCTGGCGTAGTAAGCATCGCGTTGATCCATCAACTCTTTAGGAGCTTTGCAGAGGATCAACCCACCAACTTCGACATTGCCTGCTTTATTGGTTTCAAGCATCAATTCAGGGTGATCTTCACCTTTTACCGGTTCCCAGCCCTCACGCATCTTGCCCGACATATTAGTCAGATCATTCTGCCCGAGAATACTAGTGCGGACCCAGCGAAAAACCCAGCCCGGTTGCGGTTTAGGATCAGGAAGGAGAGCGGCAGGTGCCCATTGACGAACGCTTTTCTCACGAGTATTCGCATCGCGGTTAGCAACTTCACGGTCAGTACGATTCTCAGCCATTTTCTTTCCTCATTTCTTCTGCAACTTTCTTCGCATAGAGTTCAAGCGGGACTCCGAGCCGTTTTGCAAGGGCAACCTGCGTTTGCGTCAGCACGATCTTTTTAGGCGCGGTGCTTCGCGTTGCGGGGGCCACTACATTTGAGGGTTTAGCCTTTTTGGGCTTTTCCTCTTCTACTTCGGTTCTGAAGGCTTCTGGAAACACTTGGCGGATTCGACCGTTCAGCTTTTCGTAGTAATCATCAGATGAAGTATCAACACCCTGTTTGACCAATCTTTCATGCACCCCCAGCGCGAAGCTGGTCATTTCTTCGTCCCGTCCGAACCATTGGTTTTTATCGCGCCAAGCGACAGCCTTTTGGTCCGGTTTAGGAGCCGGGGGGGTAATGTCCTGATTATATACCGGATTGTTTTCTTCTTGTAAAGCGGTATTTAACTTTCGGCTATTAACGCGGTCGATTTTAATCTTTGCGTCAGCCATTTCCTCTTGGGCGGCAGTGAGAGTATCGGCATCACCGTCCTCATAAGCCTTCTTGAACTTAGCCCTTGCACGGTCCAATTCGGCTTCTGCGACCTGTTTTTCTGATTCAACGGCCGATTTAACCGACTCATTTGCCAGCCCTTTAAGGCGTTTATTCTCCTCAAAGATTTGCTGAGCGAATCTGACAGCTTCCTCGCGCTCACGAGCCGCAGCTTCTTTAGCTCGTCGTTCGTCGTGGTAGCCCTTGGTAATGTGTTTGATCCGTTTCTGTACCGACTCCGAGTATTTCTCAAGCTCTTCCTCAGTAACTTCCGAAGGCGGCTCGCTAGGCTCCCGGCCCCGATCCTTCTCAGGGGTGTCGTCTACAACTTCAAGTTCAACCTCATCACTGACTTCCTTTTCAAGTGCAGCGGCGGCTTTAGCTTCCAATTCATCAGGAAACTCAAATTCAGTTTGCTCTTCCATCTATTGCTCCTTAACCAGCGCGACTGATACCGCGAGGATCGTCAACAGTCCCCTCGACAGCATCATCGTTAATCAAACGGAATTCCCGACCGTGGATCTTGATCCGGGTACCTGCATAGGCGCGGGTCAGCACAAAATCGCCTTCCTTACACCATGCGCCGGTAGGAAACTTCTCAGTATCTTTGTAGGCCATGTCGCCCAGCTTGATAACAAAAAGCACCACCGTGCTGTGTTCTTCGATACGCACAGAAGAATCAGCCTTCAGAATCCCCGACTCATACTTATCCTCGACTTCAGGAACTGCACACAGGATCTTCCACCCTTTAGGTTCGGGTAGTTGAGTAACTGCGGTTTTCTCTTCACTCATCAAAATTCTCCAATTTATCCGCAAGGGCTTTAACGATGGATTGTGCAAGGCTTAGCCCCTGAATTACCCCGCACAAATGCTTGTATTCCGCGAAATCTTTTGCTGCCCCCTGACGTAGTGCATTTGTATTACCGTCGATTTCCTCCTGAAATTCCGCAAGGAGGTGAGACAGAATCTTTTCGTTCATTCTTTTTTACCTTCCGGTTTGTTTTTAAGCGCGTCCATGATTGTCCGGACGTTGTTCTGCTTCTCTTGCGACTGCGTGCGCTGCGACTCTTTCATCACATCCACAGCGATCTTCTTGTTCTCCAACGCGAGCTTCTGTTGGTCAAGCTGCATCTTTGCCTGACTCTCCATCATCTTGCGTTGCCCGTCCTGTGCTTTGAGTTGAAGCTCTTGCTGCTGCATCTGGATAAGCGGGTCTTGAGCCATCTGTTGAGCCTGTTGTTGCTGTTGTGCAGCTACGTGCGTCTGGAGAAGTTGTTTAGCTGCCATAGCCGAGAATCTGGAAACATTAACTTCTTCTTCAGGCGAGAGCGGCTTATCACCTTCTTCATCCATCGGGGGCAGGGAAACGCCAAGTTGCTCTTCAATATCCTTGCGATACTTATAAGCAAAATGCTCCATGATATGAGCTTGAATTGACCCCATAATTTGTTGCGCCGCAGGGTTTTGCTGCATCTGCTGCTGCACCATCGGATCTTGAATCAGCGAGTCGTGGACCGCGATATGAGCGTCGTGGTCTTGGTACAGGAACGCCTTGGCAGGCTTGCCCTTAAGCATGAACATATTCTCGCTAACCGGGTCTTTGGGCTTCTGGTCTTCCTCCATCGGCACCAACTTATTAGCGTTCTTAATGCCCAGAATCTCGATCATTTGACGGTGCAGCAAGGGCAAGTCATAGATTTGGGGAGCGCCCTGCGCAAGCTGCATTACAGCCTGATACTGAACAATTCTCTGCCCCATCGTTGCAGCATTAGGGTCACTGACGGGGATGATTTCCACATATTCAAAATCTTCTTTTTTGATCCCCCGGCCCTTATCACCATCAACTTCGTAGCTGTATTTATCCGAACAAAAGTCACGGACAACACCCTTGAGAAGTTTCAGTTCCTGCTTCAGTGCAAAGTGAACCCGAGCCTGTACAGCCGACATAACTTTGAGCATCCGCTCAAGAATCGCCAACGTCGTACCGACCGGTGCCTGCGCCGACATATCCGAGATTTGCAGATCAGCAATAGACGCCAAACGTCGCCCATCTTCGATGATACTGCCCAGAAGTACCTGCAACACCTGACTCGGTTCTTTGTAGGGCAACATCATAATGTTGTCCCTGACGGTGCCACTGGGCACATCCACATCCCTGAATTCACCCGGCCCAATGGGCGTCTCATCACCCTTGACCCGCAAGCCACGAGTCTTTAAGCCACCGGGTAAGTTACTTAGGGTTCCCGCATCAACAAGCTGGCGAATAATCGACGTACCCGCACGGGCGTAGCCACCAACAATATGAATCAGCCCAAGGCCGTAGAACCCAAAGCCGGGGACATAGACGTAATGAACGAAGTGCTGGCGTTTGAGCTTCTTTTCGTCATCTTCAAGGTAGTTACGCCGCACGGACAGAACCTTGCCGGTACCCTTCTCGATAGTGACTACATAAGGCAGAGCGATCTCGGTTTTGTCACCGTCCTCATCCTTATCTTCGTAGCCTTTCAGGTCCAGATTTACGTGCATCTCAAGGATGCGATACCGATCATCTTCGCTGGCGCTATAGCCCTGCTCTTGCGCTTTACGTTTCTCGATATCTTCAAGCATTTTCTGTGGCTCACCAAGATCAACATCCTTGTAGAACCCACTTACTTGCAGCTTTTTGATCTCGTTCTCGGTCTTACGCATAACGTGTGTTACACGCTCTGCGCTCTCAATGTTTGACGCACCGTATGGCACAACAACGTCTTCGGCTGGGATATACATCGCCACTTGCCGACCAAGCGACGGGTCAAAATAGACTTTCTTGAACGCCGAACCCGACAGACCCAGCGAATAGAGCATCCGTTCATGCTCCGGACGGTACTCCGTCATCTCTTCGGTAAGCTGGTAGTTCATTTCATCGCGCACACGGGCTGCGGCTTCTTCTTTTTCCCGTGTAACTTTGCCCAGAATCTGCGTTTTTACCGGCCCCGCAGCGGGGAAAGTCTCCATAATTGCTTCTGACTGGAACTTAATGGCGGCTTCGTTCAGCAGTGGGTGGAATACCCCACAGGCACCCTCCCAAGGCTCAGTTCGCTCTTCATATTTAAGCCCCAGAAGCTCAATACCGTCGATATAGGCATCAACCCACTCTTTGCGGGAATTAACGTCTGCATCAAAAAGGGCCAAAAGCTCACTGGATATCGTTGATAGCACGCCATCTTCTAGTTTTTCAGCAAGGTTTTCGCTAAAACCACCTTCATCCATATCTTCTTCGCCCGGAGTGATCGTAATTTCAACCGATCCGTCATCCAGAGTCACCATCTCCGGGTTAATAATCTCGATATCCAGCGGAGTTTGCGCGTCTTCTTCTAGGCCGAGCGGGGCTTGGTAGAAGGATTTGTCAATATTCGTAGCCATTTTTGATCCCTAATTAGTAAAAACTGCCGCGCCGTTTATTTCTAAACATCTGTACTTCTTCTGGCTCATCGCTGGGTAGGGTAAGAAAACCCGCTTTTCGGAACCGCATTAAAGCCTGTGTTGTGCTGTCCACCAAGTCATCGTTCTTACCGAACGGGAATGACGCAACTTCTTCAACGACTTCTCGCGCCCAGCGGGTATCAGGTGCCCATACCATTCCAGATGAGAAAATATCAGCCACGGCATTAGCACGAGTGACCTTATCCTGACCTTTACTCGGCGTAAATTCGCTTACCGGCACACCCATAGAACGAAGCTCCTGATATAGAGCCGCGCCGTTGGACTTTTTCTCAACAATAAATGTATCAGGTTCCCACTCTTTATACTCAGCAAGCACCAGCTTTTTAAGCTCCGGAAACTCCAGACGCTCTTTTATACTGTTGAGCAGGATGATGTTCTTGACGCCGGTTTCTTCATTGGTAAACACGCCCCAAGTTGTGAGCGCATTATAGTCAGCACGGTTGTTGGTTTCTTGTGCAGCGTCCAGCGACATAATCGTAAAGTCGCAAGGTGGAGGTTTTTCTTCCTCCCATATATTCCACCACTCGCGCTTGATGATCGCGCCCTCTTCCGAGGTGGGGTTCTGCATATACTGGGACTGCCAGTATCGCGAGTCCATCGCAATCTTCTTGGCTTTTAACTCCTCCAGCGGCCAGAACTCAGGCCAAAGAGACTTCTCATCTTCTTCGCCCTCATTAAGAATAGCCGGGAGTTCAACAATCTCCCACTGATCGCCGTCCGGGTTTTTAGCCATGTGGTCAATAATCTGACCAGTCAAGTCCAGCTTGCTCCATCGTGTCATCACGATAATAATTGCCCCACCCGGCATCAGACGTTGCAAGGGGCCGGACTGAAACCATTCCCAGACAGGCTTAAATATCTCTGGTCTACCGGTCTTGGCTTCTTGCTCTGAGTGAGGGTCATCCACAAGGATTAGGTCACCGCCTCGCCCTGCCAGCGCACCACCCACACCGATAGCGAAATACTCGCCCTTCTTATTAGTACCCCACCGGGCCGCAGACTTTGAGTCCTGTTGCAGCGTTACGTCTTGGAATACTTGTTTATAAGCATCCTCACTGACAAGATTTCGCACCCGACGACCGAAGTCCACCGCCAGATCAGCAGTGTGGGAGGTCATAATGATCTTCTTGTCGGGGAATTTGCCTAAAAACCAAGCAGGTGCAAGGTAGCTAATAAGCTCCGATTTCCCGTGCCGGGGGGCAATGTTGACGATAATCCGTTTCTTCTCGCCGCGAGCAATCGCTTCAAACAGCGAGATCAGCTTCTTATGATGGGCACCGAACTTGTAATTAGGGTAAACGTGCTTGATAAACGCCGAGAAGTCGGTCTGTGCTTGCCCCAATCTTTTACGCTTTTCAAACTCTTCCAATAGCTCAAGCACCCGATACTTCTCAGTCGGGGTCATCGTTGGTAAGCGGGTCTTTAAGGCGTTAATCTGCGCTTGGTTCAGCATCTATATCTTCGATCTCGACTTCTTCCATGTCGATGGTGTACTTATCGAGCTTTTCCATAAGCTCGCGTTCTATATCTTCAGTAGACTTTTGTTGCACAGTAATCTCTGTGCGCTTCTTAAAAGCATCGATACCGTCGATCTCACCCAGCAGTTTTAGCGCACCCAGTTGAATCTTAGGGTTCGCGTCGTTTGTAAGCTCAAGCAGCTTGTGGGTGGTGTAGGTCTTTAAGTCGGCTAGGTTTCTGACGACTTCGTAATCGTAACGGGATACTAGCTCCCGCAGATATAGGGTTGTTTCGTTTGGCAGTTCAGAGAGATTACGCAGATCCTTGGACTTAATAATCTGCCGTGCTTGGTGCATATGGAACTCTTCCGGAACCGCAGGTTCACCGGTCAAGTCTGCAATCAGTTGAATAGTCCTAGCACGAACCTCTAACTCTTCCCGCTCATCCATTCTAGGCAGAGTGACTTCTGCCTTATCATCGAGGGGAACGTCCGATTCAATCGGGGGCATATACATATTAGTAACCGCATCGGTAAACCGAGATGGCGCGAGTATACCTGAACTTTCAGAAATTTTTATATGCTATTTTTTAGAGGCCCGTTTTATTCGATAGGGGGGCCTTTTCAGTATACTGAGCTTTTTAAAAATGGTAATTACGGGTGGAACACAAGGGGGTGTGGGGGGGCGGAGTCCCATCGCCAATTTAGGGGGGTGGGGTCGGGTTGGGGCCCCGGACGGACTAGGCTCGAAAGGATTAGCCCATCAGGATATGTCGGATTTCTTTACACGATTTTTCCCTTATGAATCAATGACTTAAACGTATTTGCGTGGTTTGCGGGCATTGCTAGTGTCGGATTTCTTTACACTGCGAATCCCTTATAAATCAATGACTTAGCTAAAACAGGGTCAGTTTAGTGTCGGTTTTCTTTACACTAGGTGGGTTCTGTGCTATACTGTTATTTAGAAAGTTAATATAAATCAATGACTTAGCGGAGCTGGCACAGTCCCTGCTATATATCCCATGCCGAGGCATCCCGTCTCGGCCCATTCTGACAATGTCAGATTACTTAAAGGAACATAAAGCATCATGTCTACACTTGCAAACCTGTATATCGCCATTGATCCCAAAGCCGTCGAAGCCGTCCGTGTTGCTGTTATCAAGGCAGTTGAAGGCACCGAGAAAGTCTACGGAATGTGGACCAAGGTGGCCGAAGCCGTCAAAGCCGCATGGCCGACCGAGGGCCTGATGGACAAGCCGCTAGTGACCGAATGGATTATTTCGGCGCTGCCGAAGGTCGAGCGCGATATCCTCTGTCTCGAAGCCGACAAGGTGACGGACAAAAAAGCGCGAAAAGCCGCTCAGGATAAAGTGTCGCAATACGTCAAGCGTACCGTCGAACGTGCATACCCGCCTGCCGTGATTGTCCAGCCCGCTCCCGAACTGACCCCAGAACAGGCCGAAGCCAATGAGGCGCAGAAGGTTGCGACTCAGGCCGCAATCAACAAAGGCAATGCCAGTAATGCAGCGGCGCAAGCCGTTACTAATAGTAAGATTGCCAAAAGCGAAGCCGACACGGCGGCACTCAAAGCCAAGGCGGCCGAAGCCAAAGCCAAGATGGACCCGGCTCTAGCCGAAGCTGCGGCACTGGCACAAGCCGAAGCCGAAGCCAAAGCCGAACAGGCAAAGGTCGAGGCCGAAAAAGCCGAAGCCGCCAAAGCCGAAGCCGAACAGGCTAAAGCCGTTATGGTCGCAACACAAGCCGAAGCCAAAGCCAAAGCCGAACAGGCTAAAGCCGTGAAAATGGTCGAAGCCATACTGAAAGACTTGGATGCACTCATCACCCGCGTTCAAGGTTACAAAGCCAGCATTAAAGGCGGAGAGGATCTGGAAGCCGGTTTGCTCGGCTTGAAGACTGACCTTCGGATCGACAACAACCTCTGACATTGTCAGAAACAATCGGCCCGGCGAAAGCCGGGCCACAACCCAAAGGCGAATAAGATGAAAAGAGTTACTGAAATTAACGACCTCATCGGTGCGGTCGTCGTCAACAATTGTGGCGATCTCCGGCTCGCCACGGGCGAGCCTGCCTACTGGGCATGGGGATGTTCCCCGGAAGACAGCCGTGCGAAGACACGGGATTATTTTGAATGGGATGAGGAAGAAAAGGTCGAGCGGCGGGTGACGCTCGACCTCTGGTACTGACTCCGACAACAATCGCCCCGGCCATCCGGTCGGGGCATAACCTGAAAGAATATAAAATGAAAATTGACCTCAGAAATTTTTACGATGGCCGACCGCCTTGCAATCGCGAGGCCGCACTTGACTTGATGCTAGCCTTTGAAGATAGAGGGGAGATCCCCGACACGCCGTCGGGATGGGTCGGCGAGGATTCAGACTATCGTACGTTGTACTGGCGCATCGGTGGCAATTACGTTGTTGTTGAGCGTAGTTGGGGACTAGAAGATATGCGATGGCATGACTTTTTGCGCGAAACCCGACACCTTCGATACCCTGCCATCTGACCCTGACCCGCCGAAAGGCGGGTTTTTTATTGCCCATTTTTCCCCGCTTCGGCGGGGTCATGACCAGTTGTTTCTCTCGCGCGCGCTCTGATGGGCGCGTTCTGACAATGTCAGAAAATATTTCTGGAACCCCTTGACTTTTGGCGGGCGACCAATTATGCTAGCAGCACGCAGCGACGCACTTAGGGAGGCCGGAAAAACCCGGCTTTTTTCTTTTGTGCCTTCGCTGCGTTTATTTTGCGGCGCTACATAAAATTTCAACCGAAAGATGATGTACGGAGCCCCCATCACTTTTGATTTTTATTTTGCCGGATAATATTTTATTTCAGGGCCTCCATACACCTCCGAAATACGGTGATATGCATACAGTGGTTTGCTTATTTTTTAGGCAACTACTGTATATGCATTCAGGGGTTTGCCTATTTTTTGGGCATTATCCGTAATATCCGTGTAATATCCGAGCGTAAGTCATTGATTTATAAGTAATATCCAAAATTTTTGTAATATCCGGGTTTTTATGCCTTCAGCATTTAGAGAAAGTGAGCAGGAGTGTAGGGGCAGTGGGAAATTTTCTCTCCCCCTCAATGTTCTCAGCTTATAACTCTAAGATATTTGGATATTAGGATATTACTTATAAATCAATCACTTAGCTCGGATAATACACGGATATTACAGACTTTCCCGGATATTGCTCAAAAATTAGGCAAATTTTCCCCTTGACAGCCAAAAAGCTTTTTGCTATGCTGGGCATACCAGCACCGGGGACTGTACTGAAAACGAACCGGGAACGCTTGACTTTTTAGCACACCTGTGCTATACTATTATTTCGTTGGTTGATTCCCACCCAACGCAACCCGTCAGACTTGTTCTGACAATGTCAGAAAGGAACACCATGCACACCCACCTGTGCCGCATCTGCGGCGATCCAATCCTCCCAGCGGCTCGCGCCGCGATCAAAGCCACCTGCCTACCCTGCGGGGAAGAAGCAGCAGTCAACGAACGCAAATCATGGTGCGTAGCACCCATGCACAAGAGCAACTATATGCTCATCAACAACCGCGCCGACTTGCTCGGCATCAACAACAAAGGAGGACTAGTCAAATGAGCGGCGGAAGCATGAACCACCTTTACTCTAGGCTGGAAGAAGCAGCAGAGAACATCCGGAACGGGCTTACCTACACAGGCGAGTCGCGTGACTACAACCCAATGCGGGTCAAACTAGCGGAGCTTATGGAACACGTTGCCGCTGCGCTGTACAACATAGAGATGATCGATTCATCCGACATTGCACCCGGTTCTGAGTTTGATTCCATCCGCGCAGCATTTAAGTTTGCAAGAGAAACGAAAATATACGTCTCAGATGAAGAGGTAATAAAAAATGACCGCCAATAAACCAACCCTGCAAGAGTGGATGCAGTACAGCGACAGCATCGCCAAACCGAGAGCCGACTTGTATGTTCTCTGTAATAAGTATCTAGATGAGAAGATCAACGCCTACATCTTCAACACCGATGCCGCCCTGCGCCCTGCCCGTCAACCCCTGAGTCTTGTCTTCATCCGTGCTGGCTTCATCAAGCGCACCCTTGGCACCCGCGTAGCTGCGGGGTATCTACGCAACAAGAAGGTCTCGATTGAGACTGCCCTGTACTTACTCACACGCAAAGGAATCTAAAATGAAAAACGTAACTGGAAATGCCATTGTGTACGGCGATGCCCAAGTGTACGGCTCTGCCATTGTGTCCGGCGATGCCCATGTGTCCGGCTCTGCCCGTGTGTACGGCTCTGCCATTGTGTCCGGCGATGCCCATGTGTCCGGCTCTGCCCGTGTGTCCGGCGATGCACGCATAAGCAAGACAAGCGATCACCTCGTCGTGGGACCTGCCAAGTCAACAGGCCGGTTCACAACCGCACACATTGACGCAAAGATCGGGGTACGTGTCAACTGCGGGTGCTTCAGCGGCACCGTGCGCGAGTTCTCCGAGGCAATCGAGAAGACCCATGCCAACAACCCCGAGGCCCTCGCACAGTACCGCCTGTTCTGCCAACTTATTGCCTTTAACTTCGGGGTGGAGGGATGATTGATTACTTTGATATCTGGTACGTGCAGGGCGTGAACGAGTTGTCCCCGTTCCCTGAGTTCTTCGCAATAAAGGAGCTTGCCGAGCGGTATGCCCGCGTGCATTTCCCCGACGAGACGGAAGAGCGCAGGTACTCAAGGATTTTCAGCCGCAAGGTATGGAGGAAGGGATGAACAAACACAAATACATATCACAAGCTGGCACAACCCCGCCTGTTGGTAGCACGCCGACAGGATGGCTATTTACTGACGCCGTGATCCAAAGACAGTGCCCAGAATGCAGTAGTAGTCCGGGCTTCTACTGCGAATCCCCGAAGAATCGTAAAGTCTGGCCCCCCCATAACGGTCGTTTAATTGCGAGGAAGAGATGAACGACTACACAAGGATTATCTTTTACCGCAAGGATCTTTTTGGGGTAGCTTGCATCGGATTCATGGCCTCAAAGATCGGCGACCTGTGGTGCGAAGGGTGGGTATTAAACGACCGACTCTCTAAGTTAACCAACAGTAATGTCTGGTTTGAGGTTCTCAAATGAAAATCTATATGCACGTTTACTTTAGCGGGCGGTTGATCGTCATCGAGACAAACTTGGAGTGGGCGGTGCCTTACTGGAATGACCGCAAAGCACTAGACAAGCGGATCACGTGGGAATTCCGATGATGATCCACGAACACATCAACACCCTGAGCATCATGCTCAGCCTCACCGACACCCGCAACACAGCCGAGATCACCCGGCTGAACCGTCTTATTAACCACCTGCAAAAGCTCGCCGATGAGCTTGAGTGGGCACCCATGAGGAACTAGGATGAAGACCATCATCCACGTCAACCAGCACGTCATCAGACGTAACGCCAAGACAGGCGGCGACGAGCCTGTCCTTACTGTGAAGAACTACAAGAGCAACACATACGCGCACAGCGTAGCCATCGACGGCCCCTCGCGTGTCGTCTACTCACCGGACAAGCCCTTGTCCTGCGGCGCTCGTGTGTGGATCGAGACAACCAGCCCTGTAACTATCGAGGAGGACCGAAATGAAAACGAATGACAAGCCGTGGCTGCAAGACAAGGGCACCCGTGAGGGCAACCGTATGGTGTACAGCCGTGCCTACACCCCATCACACTCAACCGACATCCGCGAGACCTTCCGCAACCTTGTACTAGAAAAAAACATCAAGCAGTGGGAGACCATTCAAAAACTCGACGAGGCATTCAAAGACTAACTAACCCTGCAACACTTGACTTCTCAGTACACATCTGTTATACTATCATTTCGGTTGGACTCCCCAGCCGGACAACAACATACCCAAGGACTGCATCATGAACACTGAAACCACCAACACCAACGAATCCGTTCTGACATTGTCAGAATCAACCTCCACCCCCACCCCTCTGCCCCTCCCGGCAGTCAAGACCCTCGCTGACAGCTTCGCTATCTTCTCCTACACCCTGCACCGTTACGGCGGTCAAAAGACTGACCAGCAGGCAAGCGACGAGGTCACCGCTGCAAAGAACGCGGACAGAAACAGTGCCAAGGTTGTCAAGCATCTCTTTGCGGGCAACCCCATCCTCAAGGCAGTCATCTCGCTCGATGGTGCGCTGACAAACAAGATGCGTGCTACCTACCCCCCGGCTGGCCGCTCGGAGTATTTTATTCATATGCCGGAGATCATTAAGTTCCAGCGGGATACGTTCAATCCCTTCCTCATCGAGCGGGAGCGACTGGTCACGGAGTTTATTGAGTCGGCCAAGGTGACGATTGACGGCTACGCTTTCACTGGCAAAGGGCCGCTCGGTGATATGTTCAACCGTGATGACTACCCCACAGAAGCGCAGATCCGCGCTGCATTCAGTGTCGATGTCTTCCTTGCACCTGTGCCAACTAACCATTGGCTTGTCAAACACGCAGAAGATGCCGCTGCCGTGATGGGTGAGATGTACACCCAAGGTATGAATAAGCGACTGAACGAGATCACTGACTTCGTCAAGCGCAAGATCATCGAGTCCTTGGACTGGGCTGCTAAAGCCTGCGCCGAGAAGGAGATGGGTGAGGATGGCAAACTCAAGCGCAAGAACATCCACGAGTCCAGTGTGCAGGCGTTCATGGGTCTCACCGACCTGTTGCGCAAACTCAACATCAACAACGACAACAAGATCGAGGCAATCGCCGCATCATTTGAAGCCTTACTTGCTGGCACCACTGCGCCTGCCCTTGCCGAGTCGCTGAAGTCTGACCCCCTCATGCGTGAAGTTATCAGGGATCAGGTGAATGCCGTGCGTGAAATGCTTGACTTCTGAGTGTACCTGTAGTATACTCTTATTTCGTTGGGGCGCTCCTGCCCCAGCCAACCCTTCTGACAATGTCAGAACACAACTGAGCGGGCACTGCCCGCCAGTAACACAAACTAGGAAAAAGGAAACTTAGCATCATGACTACTAACATCTTCGCAGGTCTCCCCCAAGTCTCACTGCTGCGTGCAGCCGAGATGATTATTGACTTCGGTGCCAGACGCACCATCGGCCTTATCGCTCCTCCCGGTGTGGGCAAGACCTCCATGTTCAGCGTAATTGCTGATCGGCTGAAGGACACTCACGACGCCGTGTTCCTTGTTGCTCCTAACATGGACGTGCCTGACACTGCGGTGGGTATGCCTGACGTAGAGGCAAAGACTGTTCGCTTCCTTGTTAACGAGGTCTTCAAGCTCACCGGCCCAACTGCAACCAAGCGGCCCAAGTACATCTGCATCGACGAGCTTACCAAGTGTATGCCGCATATGATGCCAACGTGGACGACCCTTATTCAGGACAAGACTATCGGCGGCGTCTCCCTGCCCGAGGGCAGTATCGTTGGTTTCACAGGCAATCACATAGGTGATGGTGTGGGTGATCGCTTCCCTGCTCACATTATGAACCGGGTGACGCCGTTGTCAGTCAACGTACCTACCTTTACAGAATGGGAACCGTGGGCAATCAACAGCCGTACCCACCCCAACCTGATTGCATGGGCTGGTGAGAACGCCGAGGTCTTTACTTCCTATCTGCAAATGCCGCAGGAGAATGACCGCAACCAGAAGCAGCGCGAGATCGCACCAATGATCTTCGACCCTTCGGCCCCGGCAATTATGCCGTTCCTGTCGCTGCGCTCAATGGCCGCTTGTACTGATTTTGTTGCTGCACGGGAGACGGCCAAGTACACCAACGACGAGATCCTTGCCTTGTTAGGTGGCACGGTGGGTGTGGCTGCGGCACGGTCAATGATGGGCTTCTTCAGTATGATCGATAAGTTCGTGAGCTTCGCTCGGATCGTGGCTGACCCGATGGGTGTGCCTGTCGTGACTACTGGGGCTGTGCCTATCGTGCAGATCAACAATGCGATTGCTCGCATCAGCAACGAGCATGAGTTGAAGCAGTTCATGAAGTTCCTCGACCGCATGGAGCGGCGCGAGCTTAAGCAAGTGTTTATGGACAAGGCAGTCAAGTCCAAGCACCTGATCCCTATCGTTGCGCAGAACCGTGAGTGTCTTGAGTACACTGCCAGCCGTGAAGCAGGCGCTATGAT
>Ga0181355_1000432_pt1 | contig 17954 bp, 23 predicted proteins | sample Fa13VDMM15DN_FD_130099 | JGI IMG/M metagenome (GOLD analysis project Ga0181355, IMG submission 130099) | Freshwater viral communities from Lake Michigan, USA - Fa13.VD.MM15.D.N | ecosystem: Environmental > Aquatic > Freshwater > Lake | place: USA: Michigan | collected 2013-09-23 | reverse complement strand
TTAGAATTACGTATGTATGCATTATTTGCTACAGTTGTATTTGGTGTAATGAGTAGTCTTGATTGGGACGATGAAGAAGAAGGATTAATTGCTAATAATATGTATCAATTATCTAAAAGAGCATACCTTGAGTTAGCATTCATATTTTCTCCTGAATCAATGGTAGAGATTTTAAAAGAACCTATACCTCAGTTAAGAACTTTAACAGGACTTGTTAAAGTAGCTACAGAACCATCTAAACTATTAAGCAATACAGTACAGTTTATTCCAGTAGTTAATAAACTAAATAAAGTATTTGGATACATTAGTAAGGATATAGACAAAGAATTTGTAGAACCGGTAGTCGATGCAGTCGATCCATTTGATGAAGAATAGCAGCCCTAAAAAAATACAACCGCTGCTGTTATAGCTACGGTTGTATTATTTTTTTTTAATTTACTACTGTATATTTATATGTTGAGTTTAATGTTTTAAACTCTCCATTTTCTAATATATCTATAACTCTACTAGTCATAAAATAACCTACTACTATATCACCTACATGCTGTATAATAGTGCATCTATCACCTATAGTAGGTTTACGAACTAGACGTCCTTTTACTTTAAAATTTCTACCTACATTAGTATGATTACTGAATGAAGCTTCTATTTTTTCCAGTACTACTTCCATTATTTTACAAGATTATATATGTCTGAGTATAAAAATGTTTCTTCTAGTATACACGGTTTCGATACTACTTCTAGTATAGGTTCAGTTGTATCTAAAGCTTTTGATATAGCATTTCTATCAACATCAGTAGGATATAACATTTTATATAGTCTAGTTTCTTTACGAACATTGTGAATAGCAAATGTATCTTTTAACCAGAAAGCTAAAATAGTATTTTTCTGATCATCTGTAAACATAGAATATTTTCCAGCTAACCATAAATCATATACTCTATGTAATATTACAGGTAATTCTATTGAAACAACTACTGCACTTTTAGTTATTGTTTGGGAAGATGGATATGGATAATTTAATATAGAAGATAATGTCGAGTATGTAGCTATTTTTGGATCAAACATCATTAACAATGTGTATTTTTTAGTTAATGCAGTTGTATGCTCACTTTTTATGTAGCAGTTAATTAAACCAAATAAATCACAATGTTTTATCTCCAGTAATGGCATAAGAAATAAGGTAGTTTTGTTTACCTTATAGTTCATAGTTTACAGTATTAAAGAATTTAGTATCATTTGTAATAGTACCGTTTCTATAAGAACCCATAAGTTCTATACCAGCTTCTACTTTACCTAAACCTTCTATCATAAACTGTCTAGTAAATGAATCAAATAAAGCGACATCTAAATTATGATTGACTACTAAGAATCCAAAACTATTATCATCCATATCGAATTCTTCTACATCGTTAATACAAGTATTTAAACATAGTAGATAAAACGCTCGCTGTACATCATATCCATATGCATATGCAGAGTCTCTGAATTTGAATAACTGCTTACTAGTAGTTTTAAAATCAATGATTTTAATCTTCTTTGTTACTAAATTTACTACTAATGCATCCATTTTAAATTTGAAGTCACCTATAATAATAGCAACATCGAATAATATAATTTTATCAGAAGTATTTACAACAAACGTATCGTTAAATACTTTACTACTAGCTACAATATTAGCAAATGAAGTAGCTTTATCACTAATCTCTTGTGGTACTATAGTTTTACCTGCTGCTTGTAAGCATAATGTGATATATAATTGTATATCACTTGTAGTTTTAGAGATAACTTTAGTAATATCGTCTTGTTTAAAACCTGTAAAGACATAAGATTTATCAAAATCAGTCATTACTAGCTCTTCATACGATCTTCTACCATCTTCCATTCCATTCCGGATAAGTGAATGAACATACGTGTCCATTAATGGTGTTAACTTAGGTAATGCTGGAGCAGTAATATATTTTTCTGTTACTTCTTCAATATTACCGGTAAGTAGTAATTCAAACAATGTACCTAAAGTGTAATAATCTTTTTTAACATCTTTAGATCTATCTCTAGTCATGTATTTATCTAAAGATGTAAATCCTTCACTAAGAATTTTATTAATACTAGATTGATTAATAGCTGTAGAATCTTCATAAACTTCATTTGTTACAATTAGTTTATGGATACTTGGTAAGTGTGTTCTAAGCTTGTCTAGTTCTTCTTCTCTGCGTGCTTGGTAGCTCATTTTGTTTTTGGGTTATTGTTGGATTAATTAATTTAATTGTGTGATGATAGATGTTATAATCCATTCCCACGTCTTCAATATTGTAGACTTGTACAAAGGTTGTTTTACCGGATTCGTTAATATACTGCGCATTATCATCAGGTATTTTACCTAATTTTTTAAGAGTATCAGCAAAAACTTTATGGTATATAACTCCTTTGTTATCTACATCCTGTTTAAGTTCTAGATGTCTAATAATAATTTCTGTAGCTATAGGGAATTTAGTAATAACAGGGCAGTGATTAAGAGATGATGTAACCATATCTTTTAACTTGTTTGTTAATATTGCTCTTCTTTCACGAGTAACTGTCTGATTCCATATATCTTGAAAATTAACATGCCAATATCTAGGAGTACCGACTAATCTAGCATTCTTTAATACTGGCATGTTAGTTTCATTATTAATTAATATACCTTTTTCATTGAATCGATATTTAACTTTGTTAGCACGATATGTAGGAGGAGCTGTTTTAGTATTGTGATATACAGCTCTCCTAGCATTAGCAGTCAGCACTTTCTCTGGGTATGGGTGAATTGCTAACTTGACTATCAATTCTTTTTCGATATGGTAATTATATTTAGACTTCACCTAATAAATTGTCAGATTTGTTGAATAAAGTAGTTTGTTTTGGTATGTATGATTTTGTAGTAACTACACCTTCGTTTTCAATACCACATTCTATACACTCGTCACCGAATTGTGTATCAACAATTGTATATGTTCTACAGAATCCACATTGTTTAAGCCGATTGTAAATACCTGCTGATCCTCCAGCATAAAACAGTCCTTCAAGGAAAATTTTATTAGCTAGAATTATACTATGTTCGTTTATCTTACTTCTTTCTAGATTAGAACCTCCATTTTTTAATCCATAAGTTACACAAGGAATTAATTTTGATATGCTACTAGATGTATCTAAAAAACCTCCTGTAAATTTAAAAAAAGGGTCATAACCATGCTTACTAGTATACTTACCATAAGAATAAGCTTCAGGTGCAGGTTGTATAGGAAACGGATACGATGAACGAGCACTTGTTGAGAATTCAATTATAATTTCAGTAGCTAAGAACAAATCGTATATATTAATATATTCATCTGCTGAATGAGCATTGTAATACCCACAGCTAAAGTTGCAAGAAGCTACTTTTAATCCTCTACTACGTAATGTTCCAACATCTGTAATAGTTCCTGTATTAGTCTCATATTCATATTTAGAAGCTACTTTAAGCATATCATCTGTAAATTCAACTGTACTTACTTGATGACCATTTGTTCTAGTAATAAAGTCAGTATTACCTCTTCTATCAAACTGAACAACGTATGCACTATTCTCAAAAAAGGTTAAATCACAACCTCCAGAACCAATACACCCAACTTCTTCGTCTACAAACAAGCATACTTTAGCATTATCTAATTTACTTAACATAAATAACGCTAGATATATACCACATCTATCATCTCCACCTACACCTACTAAAGATGTATCATCTAATGCTATTAAATTACCAGATGAGTTAATTAAATGTACAGATCTAATTTCTGAGTCTGTATGAACTGTATCCATATGACCTACAAACGTAGGGTATGTTTCTGAATCTCCTTTAGTAATATAAATATTACCTAGTGTATCAGATTCTACTGTTACTCCCGGTTTTTTACTAGTACCTTTTGAATTAACTGAATAATTATCTTTTAGATATTTATTTATAAACTCAATCATAGGAGCGCAATTTCTAGATTTAGATTGTATCTCACATAATTGAATCAATAAAGGTAAGTTGTATTTATTTGATACTGTGTCTACGCATTCTTTAGGAGTTTTACCTTCAAGTCCTAAATATTTTTTTGTATCCTCTGCACCTCTTTTTTTAGAAGCAGTAGAAACGCTATTAGTTGTATGTTTACCCATTAGAATGATATTATTATTGTTTTTGGTACATTATTAATTGTGATGTATTTTACTGTATCCATATAAGGTATACAATTACTTGTAGATTTAGTCTCCGTACTCCAACTTCCTTTATTTTTTATAACTACTCTATAATCAAGTGGTAAATTATCTACTATTTTATCATAAATAATTTCATCAGTTATTTCTATAGAAAATTTTTTAAAGTGTTGTTTTTCTTTAATATAATAATGATTTTTATGTAACTGAGTTTTCATGTGCTTGTCACGAATGAATGGAGCAGCACTATAAAATCTATCATAATACTCTTCACCATCATGCAGCCATACTAAACATCTTCCAAATATTTTATCACTTGTCATTTGTTTGTAGTACATCATACGTAAAACACCAGCTTCTTGTAAGTAATCATATAATTGTAATCTTTGTGTACAAGTAGAATGACGCATACAACTATTGTGTAGATCACCTTTTGTATGTGTTACATGCATTTTTTCACTATACAACTCTGATATTTTTAAAGAATCTTGATCTGTAGAACACTTAATAACATATGAATCTTTTAATAGATCTTCTTTTATAGTATTTATTAATAATTCTGTTCCAGAAGTATCACTACATACATCAGATATAAAACTACCTAAGGACATTTCTCCTGTATAATTTGTACTAAGTCTATTTGGAAATACGTAACCAATACCATTTATATAAACATTAGACATAAATGTTTTAAAGAATTTATCAGTATTAATAAACGATACACGTATATTATTAGGATCTGTACAAACAATTTTAACATTCATATACTTAAGTTTTATAGCTTCCTTACTAGAAGAATTATGTTTAGATCCTTCACTAATTAAACCATATAAAATCGATCCATATTTTTCAGTAAAATCTATAAATTGAATAAAACTATGAGAAGGTAAAAAAGCAGAACTTCCTATAATAGTATTCTTAGAATATATTACACCTCCATTATAAAATCTATTTACTATATCACCGGTATCAAAAAGAATAATTGCTTCAGTTAAAAGATATAATTTATAGTTATAATCTTTATTTTTATTGATAGATAGATTAATTTTAAATGGTTTAGTATTACTAACAAGAACTGTGTCTTTAAATTTATTCTTAGTTAAAGTGTACATTCCTATTAATGCTTCTATTAGACATAGTTTAGTATCGAAATTAGAAATAGGTAGTACTAACGAATATGAATCTGTTTCTTGATTATATACAAATGTATAAGAACCTCTTTTTGGCATACATTTAGTATTAGATATAGTTAAACACGATTGACTGGAAATATTGTCTGACTTAGACTGAGCAAACATAGCGAATTCAATAATGAATTTTCTACTTTTACTTTTTTTAGTCAATTTCATATACTCTACAGCATCGTTAGATAACTTAATATCTATAGTAACTGAATCACTATCTATTATTGAATTATTACTGTATAAATAAGTAATGTCTGCTGTATATAATAATGAAGCAACATTTATTTCTAATTCAGCTTCTTCTATTTCTGTAACAATAGTATCAGTTTGTATATTTTCATAATTAAATATCTCTAAATTACTATTAACTAAGTCTGATATTAACTCCATAGGCTTATCATATTTGTATTGTTGTTTATCTACTTTTTTCTCTATTTGCTGTTCTTTATGTATAACAGGTTTTTTAAATGCTACTGATTTGAATATATTGTTAATTGTTACATCTTTCTCAAAAGTAACTAATGTTAAATTTGAAATCTTTTCTATGTAATACTCAACACGAGAATTATAGTTTACTAAATAATGCTTACTAGTATTTATAGAAATATAAATAGGTATAAAATTTAGTTGAAATATATCCGGATGTATATAGCTTTCTGGTATAAAATTTAACAATTCATCTATAATATATTCTAAATCATCATGTTTATGTATAGAAATTACAAACTTATTATCTTTATTTAATAGATATGATTTGTCATTCATAAATAGATATTTTAGTTTTTATATGCTCTAGTAACATAATTGGATTATTGTTTTTTGAGTAATCTGATGGATCTTTATCATTTCCATCAACATGTATAAATGGAATATTATGTAACTGAGAATGATAGTCTGCTGCTTTTAATCCAGCTTCATCATTATCATAAAATAGAATTACATATTTATATTTAGACTTTAAATACTTAATTAAAGCAGTTGAAGGTATTTCTGATTCAGACGATAACGCTATAGATTCATAACCAATTTCATAAAGAGACATAACATCTTTTAAGCTAGAGGTAATAAAGCAAATGTTTGTTGTATAGGTTAACTGGAAAAATCCTTGTATACTTACTCCTCTTATTGTGTTTGATCTAAATTTATTTTCTTTTGAACCAAGTGGTCTATATGATTTAATTCTTCCATTTATATTATATATGTACATTGGATCTTTATGATGGTATTTATTCCAAAGTCTACCAAATAACCATAATTCTTTACAGCTACTAACATTGAAATAAATTAATGTGCTTATTTGAATATGAAACATACTCCAATATGCTACATCTGTATCTGTAAATGGTTGTATCTTAAATTGTATTTCACAATCAGATTCTACAAAAACAGATAACTTACTATTTCTTTCGACAGAACTATATGTATTATTTTTTAAGTCTTTATAAATTCTATATACTGCTTCAGAGTAAGTAAGATTATATAAAAGCATAACTAAGTCTATGCAATCACCACCTTTACCGGATGAGAAGCATTTGAATCGAATTTTATTGTCTTTACTATAATACCCAAATGATGGTGTTTTATCCAAATTAAATGGAGAACTGTACTTTACATTTGGTATAGGTGAAGCACCTGTATAATGAGTAAAAACACTGAATTCATCAATGCTATCTATAATTTCTTGTATAGGTGGTAATAATTCTTGTTCAATTACATTTACTATATTTTTATACATATGCAGTAGATAATATAAAAAGGGGATTAAATAACCCCCTTTTTATTATTTATAAATTAAAATGGAAGATCTGCGCTATCTGCAGTTCCTGTTTCAAGATCCGGTCTTTGCTGTTTAGGACCATCTTTAACTGGATCAAAACGTAGCATAGATGGATTAGTAGTTAACTTTTCAGCTACACCTCCTGTATAATCAGGGATAGTAGGAAAACCATTTTTATCTATGAATTTACATCTAAAGAATTCACCATTCGCTCCAGTAGTTGCTGTTTTAAGCAATGCTGCAAACGATTTAAAATCAGTAGCTCCAGACATAATAGCATCAAAAGATGCGTCATCACCTTTATGAGCTTTTGTATACAAGTGCTTAATTTTAGATAAATATTCTTTCTCTTGTTCTGCAGAAGTTAATGGAACTTTAGTTGTATAATTAACACGTGCTTCATTAAATGCATAAGGAAAGTGTCTTTTTGTATGAATAGCTCCATTAGCGTTAGCAAATGTAACAACCATTACATCACCATTGTATTTAGCAGTAGCTACCGCTTCTACTTTGATATCGACTACTGAAATAGTGTTAATACCATATGATAACGATGGTGCTTGTTCAGATGCATTTGAAATATTACCGTACATATATTTATATATTTAATTGTTAGAATTATAATAATGAGTCTTCAGGAAATAAAGATATATCCTCTACTGGGTCAGTAACTACAGTAACTTCAACAGCTTTTTGTTGAGGTTCATTATCTGTAACTTTAAAAGTGATTTCTGTTTGATTAGCAGGAATAGTATCGTCTTCAACTTCAAACATACACAATTTAGTTCTTACACCAGACATTCCTAGCTGAACAATAGCTTTTTTAAGTTGAGATACAGGCATACCATAATGCGCTGCTATTTCTACTCTTGTCATACCTTTATCGAACATTGCAACAAGTTCTGATTTAACGATTTTCTTTTTTTCGTTACTCATAATAATTGATTATTTTTTATAGTTTTTAAATGCGTTTGGAAAAATCTGTTCCCAATCAGTTGTTAAAACATTTGTTTCTTTATTTAATATAGAGATAACAAATTTCTTCTGTCTTAAATGACTACTTCTAGATCCAGTAGATAGATCAAGTTCATTTGTTTCAAACGATAATATTGTCTTATACGGATCTTCAGAATCTCTGTACATGTAACCAATGCTTGTAACATCAGCACATACATATCCTTTAAGTTTACCTGTAAGATCAATATCTCTAGCTTGAAGCTCTCTACCATCTTTGTTTATTGATGCTAACTTAACGTGACCTAGAAATACAATACATACCCCTGCTAATCCATCAAAGCTACTGTATATAGCTTCAAATGCATTGCGCAACCATAAGTACATTACTACTTCATGTTTCTATGAAGATTAGACTATATCTTCATTATAATAACCATATATAACAGAATTCAAACGATGTTTATTTTTAATTTTATAATATAACGTACCTTTACTCATACCATTCTGACGCTCACACTCAGAAATAGATGGATAAATTTTAGTAAAACCATTTTCATAAGTAGCTATTACTTTTTTAGATGTTAACTGCATACATAATTCCATATGAGATTTTGTTAAAACTCCTAAACCATTTTTTCTAGGGTAAGGTGTTTTAGTACCATTTTCAATGTCGGATTTATATCTAAATACTCTATTTTTAATAGTTATAAGTTTTTCTTTACAGCACCTACTTATATTAGTTGATTGACTATCTACAAATTTAGCAGCTGCTATAACACTTGAGAATTCTTTAATAAATTCACCATTAATAGAATACATTAAAACAGGTTTACTATTACGTTTTATATTATTATTAATTATTTTTTCTGTTATTAGATTTTTTCTAGTATCATTAGTGTTATTATAACCATTGATATGTGAATCGTATTTGTTTATATACTTTTTTTCAATATCTTCTAAGTTTTCATAACAGTAATCTAAGATTCCATAGTATAATTTTTCTTTTCCATATTTATTAACAACTCTTTGTAGAATAGTAGCATGATGCTTACCAGATACAAAATCACCTCTATGACGTTGAAGCCTTTTATTAATACATTTAGTACTACATATATAGATATATCTAGGTTTACTTATGTGAATTAAAAAATAAATACATGGAAATTTTGATTTATTTTTGAATCTAGAAAAAACCGGATTAATTACAATGTCTGGCTTTTCGGATAGAAGTAAATCTATCCTACTCCCTTTCTGAGGGATAGTCGTTGAACCTTCTCCATATGAATTTATTACTTCACTTAGGAGCTTGGATGCTGATTGTCTATTTATTGCTGTCATGTAGCAAACATACAAAACTTTTTTAACCATTCATAACCTATTTTTAAGCTATTGTAGGAGTTTTGTCTTTAAGAGTTTCCAGCAGTTAACCAGATAGGGGCTACTCAATAACCCCCACCGTTTGCTAAATCAGATACTACATCAGAGCCTGTAAAGTTTTTTCCCATAGGAGACTTTAAATATAAAGATGTAGCTAACTTTCTAGCTATATCTTCAAGAGCAGTTGTAGTATCTACAATTATAAAATCATAGATTGGTTTGTTACCATTAGCAACATTAGCTTCTTTAATCTGTTTTACAACAGTGCTAAGTGCTTGCAGAGGTGTCATATTATTTTCTCTAGCTACTTTTCTAATGTTGATTTTTTGTGCATCAACATAATCACTACCTTCTTCTAAATCTATTAAAACTGAATTAGGTAGCTGAGCAGCTGAAGATGTTTTTCCTACTTTCGTAGTTGCAAATAAAAAGAGCTTTTTAGGATCTGAATTATCTGCTTTAATAATGGAGGTTGGTAATAGGTTCATTTTTTAAGGTCTTTCTACAATATGATTAATACTTAAATTATGCTCGAAAGGTATCCATAATACACTACCATTTCTATTTTTAACAATATGCAGAGCTAATAAATTAGCTGCTGGTTCATCGTTAATGTAAGTAGATAATTGATACATCTCTGGTCGTTGTATTATACTTACAATATGAGCAGTCTGACCTAATGAATCTGCTCCAAATAAATCACTCAGTTGTGGTACATATTTAGACTGTGCACGTTCAGGTGTTTCAATATTTCTATTTAATTGAGATAGAAATAAATAACTCACTCCAAAGTTTTTAGCCATATACATACTACTACCGGACAATCTGTTAAGTCTATCAAGCTCAGTACTTTCATTAGCAGGTTTAATCAGTCTAGTATGATCTACTACAGATATTACGTGATGGTTCGGATGTGACTCTACCACCTGTGCTGTTATCGTCTCCATCTCAGAAACTGATCTTGCTTGATCCATAAAATAGATAGCGTAGGTACTCAGTTTCTCTCGTAAATACATAATATTTCTAAGTGCTGTCTCTTCTAAAGGTGTATTGGATGATAACAAATCAGATACTTTTAGTCGAACAAGTGATGAAATTTCTCTCATTACTTGCATCTGACTTGTCATCTCGTAATTGAAATAAAGACAGATTATCTCTGTTTCTCTATTAGTATCAAATACATCGAATAACAACTTATTAGTGAATGCACTTTTTCCAGTTCCGGGTCTACCTGCAATTACTTGTATTAATCCTTTTTCAATACCTCCATTGATATAACTGTTATACTTATTCCATTTAGTTTTTAATGGAAGATTTCTTCCTTCTCGTCTATCACGCATGGTAGTAACAGCTTCATCAAAAGCAATATTTAGCTTTGAAAAACCTAACAGTTTTAATTTATCCTCTTGTAGTGCCATATCCAGTTGGATTTATAGGCTTAGTTTCACCAGAAATGATTTGCTCACAAAATCCTTCTAATGTACTTTTACCTTGTTTCTCAATAAAATATGTAGCAGTTTGGATATATTCGTATCGTTTTGCTGCTGATTGTGCAATATAATGTTCTGTTGCTTTTAGTATTACTTCATGAGTAAACTTTGTGTGTTTAACAAACTTTAACATTTTAACTTTACAACCATTCAACCCAGAACGAACTGGATATCCACCACTTGTAACACCTCTAGGAAATAAATTATACCATTGAGTAATAAACGCTTCAAATGCTTCTTTTCCAACTTTATCTACTTCGGATGTAAATTTAGTTATATCTATAGCATTATTAACTATTATTGACTCTATAAATGAAAGATCTATTACATCAATAGAGTCATCTATCTCATTTTCAATTACATTCTTTTGATATAATTTATACAAATCGTGTTTTACTTTTTTCTCATTATCAAGAGCAAAAAGCTTTAATAACATTTCTTTGTTACCAGATAAAAGTAAGTCTGCATAGACTAATTGATTAGGTGATAACCCTTGTGCTATTAATGCGTCTAAGTTAATCGATACAATCATATTACTAGTCTTTACATTCTAATTCTTTTTTCAATTCTGCAATTTTATTGATACTTGCTAAATCAGTTTCTGGTGGATTTCCAGTAGTACCTATTGAATCTCTGTATAAGAACTCCATAATTTCACAAAACATTATTGCTTTATGTTTACTCCACAATCTTGATACTTTCTCAATACCACTTCTAGTAATTACAGATGTTGCATCAATTTGTGTAGTATTTACAATAATAGGTTCTTTACTTGGCATAGGTTCTGTAGTAATATACCTAGAAACTCTTAAGGATTCTGGTATGTTATGAGGATCTGCTGAGAAATCTTCTACACTAGGTGTAATTGATTTAAAATAATGTAGAGGTAGTCTATATTTTACAGCTGATGTTGCTGTAGGAATTGGTTCTAAAGCAGATGTAATTACTGTACTATTTTTTAGAATCAGAACTTCACTGCTAAGTAAAACTTTTGTCATGTAACATACCTTTACACAGATTAGGTAATCGAAATCGTTGAGTTCGTTATCATATAGCATTACTGTTTGTGTCTTCTCACTGTACGCACTTGATCCAATATACTTTATTTTTCTAAAATCAGTAGTTTCCGGTATACCGGATTCTTCGTACTGAATCATTAAACTTTTAATATCATTTGGATGTGGTGGTAACGCTCCTATCTTAAGTATTGCTTCCTTCATTTGTAATGTTTTTGTTTAATTGTAAATCCAATATCTCTTCTGAGATAGTTGGTTCGAATAGCATAAATAATTCTCTACCTGTTGTTTCTAATTCAAACTCAGCATTAAGTATGTTAGATTGTAATTCATATGATAAATTACGTAAACTTTCTACTCTTGCATATAATAGTTCTAACGATAACATTAGTAGTTCATTTCTGCGTATTTTAGCTTTTGTTGCTGTTTCCATTAGTCGGGTTTGATTACTTGTTCTATACTGTTTATCCATTCAACTGAGAAAGTCGATGTACCATCTTTAATCCATTTCTCTTCTTGAGTATTAGCTGTGTATAGGTTCACAAATACAGCACGCTTTCCTTCTTTAAATCTGAGTATTCTTCCTAATTGCTGAATTCTTGTTAGACTTTTACCTGTACCACTGATAGACATGCCGAAACTAGCTGATTCTAAATTAAAACCAGCGTTTAATGCTTTTGCAGTAAGTATTTGTTTAATTCTAGTACGTTTGTCTTTGAATTTCTTCATTGCAGCAGCACGAGCAGCTTTTGACATTTTACTATGAAAACAAACAGATGAGTCTTCAATTAATTTATGCAATTCTTCTATTGGTGCTATAGATTCACTAAATACTATAGAATATTCTGAACTAAACTTTTCTAATAACTGTGCAGCAACTGTTATTTTATTAGATGAATTGTAGCATAAATCTTTACGTTTACGCATACAATTATAGAACATAGTAGCTGCTACTACAAACTCTTTATCATATTGGTTAGTATTTTTTAATATCTGAGATGCTGAAGAAAATGCTGTAAATTTACCTCCAAGAACACGTTCATAATGTCTATAAGACATATTAACTTTATTATATTCAAGTTGTTCTTCTGGTGTAAATGGTACAGCTAGATTATACATAACATAGTCTGATACTAAACCTAATTCAAGTGCTCTAGCTATATCCATACGATATATAATAGGAGCTATTGTGTCTAGAAAGTTTTTCTTATCCTGATCATCAATAGTAGCTGTTAAGCATAAAATCTTTGATATAGGATTATTTTCAAACACTTTTCTGTACTCTAATGAAAGACCAACATGTATTTCATCTCCTATTATTATGTCATATTTCTGATCTGTATACTTATATGCAGATTGATAACATACTATTTCAACTTGATTAAGAATTTCTTTAAATCCCCATTTAATAAATTCATCTCTCCATTGATCTTTTAAGTTAGTAGTAGGAACAAGAACTATACAACGTACAGCTTTATCTCTAGCACAAAATGTTCCAGCTGCAAGAACTCCCAATCTAGTTTTACCGAAACCTGTTACGCAAAATGCAGTACCTCTAAAGTTATTGTCTCTCCAATTAGTAAGAGCTTGCATTTGTTCATTATGTTTATTGATATTAGCTATACTCATAATTAATTATTTTTCCCAGACTTTACCACATTTAATATCTATAACCATTGGTACTTTATTTAGTATTGTGTACGCAGAAGCCATCATACAATCATTTAATAGCTTTTTGTTTTCATCTATGAAAGATTGTCTGTCATCTACTTCTAAAAGTATTTGGTCATGGACAGTCAAAACTACATTAGCAGGTGCACTTAACGCTAGTTTATAATTGTTAAATAAAATTATAGCTAACTTAATCATTAAAGCACTACTTGATTGTATCATTTTTGTTATCGTGATGGCTCTTTATCCTTCACTTCTATATATTTCTATATAGTTCAGACTATATCATAGCCTTAATTATTTTTGGAAAATTTTCACAAAATTGTAATATCTCAATTAAAGATCCGTCATTTTTCATACGATTAGCTAATTTAGAAATAACCCAAATGTTACCTTTTACGTAACCTTTAGAATTATCTAATCTATCTAAAGAGGCTGCAAACCTACCTTGATCAAATGGAACATTAAATATAGGACATAGTTCAGGTATTATAATATCTGATTTATTAATAGAACATTCTATACCACGTTCTTTTGTGCTTTTTCGAGCATTACAAAGCATTGTAGTAGTTTTATTTCTCCAATAAGAAAGTCTTTTTACTTTTCGTATTCTATCACGTACTACATGATTAGAAACTGTAATTTCTCTTCTTCTGGCATTTATTCTATCTCTATTATTTAAAGCAGATATCCTTGCTAGTCGTATATTACATGGTTTGCAATTACCATGTTTTTTATCTTTTGCTTTATTATTATTGTGAAAATCATCTAAACTCTTCATTTCATGACATATATTACATTTTTTCATATTATAGCTGCTAAGTTGTAATACGAAAGTAATGAAATTGGAGTGTTATACCAAAGTTAATTAAACCTTTCTGTTTTCGTGGTGTTTTACCATCTACAGCATTACCTGTTTAGACTCCATACACTAGTCGTTGAACCTTACATACATTTCTATATGTCTTGGCTGCTGATTGTCTTCAACGTTAATTGGTCAGAGTTCCCAGCAATTTACAGAATTTTTCACGCCCATACTTTTTAGGCGTATTATAGCAATCTCTTTTTATAGATTCTATAGTAGACATATCACGTGGATTTGTAGAAAAACTAATACCAGCATTCCAACCATTTAAGTATCTTATAGCTTTAAATGGAGCATAACTTCTAATATATCCGTTTGCTAATCCATATTTAGCACATGCTTCTAAATATGATTTTAATTTTGGTACAGCTACAAAGTAATCTTTTATTATTTGATCTGCTTCATCTATAGAAATATCTAAAACAGCTGCTAATCTAAACTTAGATGCACCATACAATAATGCAAAATTAATTGTCTTTGCTACATCTCTATAAGACTTGTCTTTAAACCTTTTCTGCTTTTCTCTTACAGATTCTATAGGTATTTTAAATACAATAGATGCAATTTCGCTATGCAAATCTTTACCAGATACTAATGCATCTACCCAAATAGGATCTTGCGATCCTTCAGCAGCTACTCTTAATTCTTGACCACTATAATCAGCATCTATTAATACTTTTTTATGTTCGGCTACAAAACAATTACGAAACTCATTAGTGGCAGGTAGATTTTGTAAATTAGGTTTTGATGAACTTAATCTATATGTAGATACACTTTGTATAAAATCACTATATATTCTATCATTTTTTACAAAAGATAAAAATGATTCTCCATAAGTAGAGCAAAGTTTAACATACTTTTTATAGTTTAGTAGTTTACTAACTATAGGTTCAGAGTATTGTAAATAATTAATTGTTTTTTCATCTGTGCAATCTACTTTATGACCTAGTATACCTAATACTTTCTTCACTTGTAAAGGTGAATTCCAATTAATTTTTAATTTAGGTTTTACTTCTTGAAACAAGTCTTGCTGAATTATTTTATCTTCAAATTCTTTACGAATATTTATATTCTTACGTGCTTCATCATTTAATACAGATAATGATTCACTCATATGAACTTTATTTTGTTCAGCAACTTTTAACCATGCATTAGAATCTATCTTAATACCAGTTAATTCCATATAAGCTAATGAAGATACAAATTCAGATTCAATATATAAATAAGCGTATAATTGACCTGATTCATGTAATTCTAGCAACTGTTGTAAAATTATACCCGGTAAAACTGCTACATCTTGCAAAGCATATTCTTTTTGTTTAGGTGTTAACTGAGTTGCATTAATATCAAACGATGTAGAAATACTTTTATCAAGTTTTATATTTTTATAATATTTATCTACACACGTTGATAAACTACAACCTGCTCCGGGTATACCATTAGTTAACATGTTTTCAGCTACCATTGTATCTAATGTACATGAAATATTACAAATACTTCTAATCCTTAGATGTTCATATCTACTAATAAATTTGTAATCAAATTTAAGATTATGACCTATAAACATAGATATGTTTGTGCTATTAAAAATAGATGTTGGATTAATTGAAGACAATCCATATAAAATAAGACTATTGACTAATGAAAAATGCTGAATTGTTACTATCCGATCTTTAAATACATCTAAACCTGTTGTTTCTATGTCTATAAAACTACACCCTCTAATTAAACTGTCTTTAGAGTATATAGATATATATTCATTAGTAAACAAAGCATTAATACATTCTTCTAAAAGATTACTAACTCTTTTTCTCTTAGTTGTAATATAATTACTAAGAAGTGGACTTTGATGTTCAGATATAAAATCACTTTTAAATTCATGTTGATGATTTTCAATAACAGACTTTAAATTTTTAAGCTTTAGAATAAATTCATGTTTAGTCATTTTATCACTAATAGCTAAATTATTGTAATAATCATCACTACTCATATCATGAATAGCTAAATTTTCTAAAACAGATCTTGGTATACTTTGCATTTATATGAATTTAGGTGAATAATTGAATTTATATAGTGCTTTATTATTAGTAGTATGAACTATAATATCTAATCGTTTACTAACATCTGAGTATTTATATATTACTAATATATCAGATTTAGTGAAAGAATTAGAATTATTATTTTTTATAGTTACATCACATAAATAAGCATTGACATATACACTATCAGATGATACAATACCTACGTCTTCTATAATACGTATATTCATATTGTATACTACCATACCAGTTGGTACATAAATACAAGCTATATTAATTATTGAACTGTCAACAAAAGATGTTATAACTGTTATACAACTTGCTTCTTTGTCTAGTTTTGTTTGAGTAACTCCATAATTAGCTTTTGTAAAGGTTTGACCAATTGCTGTTAAATTAACAAGCAATATAATTATTACTGCTATTTTTTTCATAATCTTCTTTTTTATCTGATTCCTTAAAGAACTGAACTAATTTCTTCAAACCTTCTAACGAACCTATACATCGTTTAGCTTCGATGCGACTTCCACTCTTATCTGTACAGCGTATTAATGTACATACTCTAGTTACTTGATCCCAATCAATAGAAAGTGTATCTGTTATATCTAAAACAAATATCTTATATGGATAACCATATTTTTTATAATGCGTTCTGCAATTACCATCTATTTCTTTAAAGTTCAGTTTTTTTATTTCTGAATAATCTATCTGTCTCTTCTCCATTGTTTTGTTTATTTGAGTTAGTCCAGTAATTGATACAGTTACCATTTAGGTCTTGCTTAAAATCACAATATGATTGACTATAGCTATTTGGTATTGCTGTATATCTATAACATGTTTCTTTAATAGTGCATGAATTGTTTAAACACATTGAAATATCTGCCATACTCTTGTTCTGTTAGTAATAAAAAAAATACTCTGAAGTTAATCAGAGTATTTTTAGTTTAATTATTAATTAGCTTCAGTAGAAGAGAATTCAGCAATTTTTGCTTTTACGAATTCAATTTTAATGTTGTGGTCTTCTAAAGCTTCTTTAGCAATAGCTAAAGAGTTAGCAATTTCATAGCATTTTGTGATGTAACGCTTAGGATCAGTAATGTCATTACCTCCGTTAAGTAGTGATCTTTCGTCAGCTTCTTTAGCACTTTCTACTGCAGCTTTTAAATCGATAGATCCGTACTCAAGAGCAGCTAATTCATTTTGCCATCCTTTTAAAGCTTTTTGGTAAGCTTTCTCACCTTGTGCTTTTGCGTCGTCACCTTTAACTAACGCTTCGAATCTTTCAATAAATACTTGTTTGTTCATAATTGTAATTGGTTTTTGTTTTATTATTTAATTGGTGGTAAACGGTTTAATGCAGATG
>Ga0181355_1000431_pt1 | contig 17958 bp, 16 predicted proteins | sample Fa13VDMM15DN_FD_130099 | JGI IMG/M metagenome (GOLD analysis project Ga0181355, IMG submission 130099) | Freshwater viral communities from Lake Michigan, USA - Fa13.VD.MM15.D.N | ecosystem: Environmental > Aquatic > Freshwater > Lake | place: USA: Michigan | collected 2013-09-23 | reverse complement strand
CTTAGAAGATGGTGGGTTTGGTAGTTGGTTACAAGAAGCAGGGTGTTACATGAGCATAGAAGCGCTCGACCCTAAAGTGTGCGGCATGGTAGGTACGACAGAGGAATTGTTAAAGGCAGGTGGGCTATGAGAATTGCAATACTAGGTGCGACAAGTCAGCTTGCTAAAGACTTCATCATACAACTGAGGGACAACCACGCGTTGATGTTGTTCTCGCGTAAGCCCAAGGAAGTAGATGAGTTCATGCAAGCAGCAAAGCTGCGTGACTACCTGTCGTTTCCCTACCATGTACTACCGGATACGCAATGGTATGTGGATGCTGTGGTTAACTTCGTAGGTGCAGGTGACCCCGCTAAGATTGCAGCGATGGGTTCTGACATCTTCTCTATTACATACAAGTTTGATGAGCAAGCGATACGTTTCCTGCGCCGCCCTAACACTAAGTACGTATTCATTAGCAGCGGCGCTGTGTATGGTGACAATTTTGACGTGGACGCTGCGACACCAAAAACTAAAATCGTATTTCCTAGTAGCCCAACACCACAGCACTACTATGGGTTAGCCAAGCATCAAGCAGAGGTTAGGCATCGCACGCTGAAAGACAAACACATAGTGGATGTGCGTGTGTTTAACTACATCAGCGGCACACAAAACCTTGACCAGCGTTTCATGGTGATGGATATGATTCGCGCAGTTAAAAACAATCAGCCGATGCAAACAAACACGATGAACCCTGCGCGGGATTACATTGGACCCGCAGACTTAGCCTATTTAATTATGCGTGTGTTGGTGTCGCCCGGCTGTAATGGTACGGTGGACTGCTATACAAGAAGTGCTATCAACAAAGACACCTTGGTGATGTACATGCAGCGTGAGTATGGTATGAAGTTTGAAGTGTCTGACCCTACGTTTGTTTCGTCAACAGGGTTAAAACCTTTTTACTATTCGCTTGATAGAACAGCAGAGCAGTTTGGTTACCGCCCCTTCTATGGTTCGTGGGAGAACATTAAACTAGCAGCAGACACTTTGTTAGGACGCACATGACACCTGAAGCTAAAGTAAAAGCCAAGCTATACAAGATACTAAAAGAGTGGGGCGTGTATTACTTTTCCCCAGTAACAGGCGGGTACGGTAGGTCTGGTGTGCCAGACATTATCTGTTGCTACAAAGGGCGCTTCATTGCCATTGAATGTAAGGTTGGCAAGAACAAACCAACGCCGTTGCAAGAAGCTGAGATGGAAAAGATTCGTACAGCGCAGGGTGTGGCTGCGGTAATTAACGAAGACAACATTGATCTGCTTGAGCAGATACTGAAAGGGTTTACATGACGGAAGACTTAGATAAGTCATTTGATAACAGCGACAAAGTAGGTAAAGAAGAGTTCATCAAGGAAGCGGTGGCTGCGTTTAGTAAGACGTTGAACGAAGCTGATGAGAAGAAGCACGCTGTGTTCCTTGTCTATGATGAAGCAGATGGCAGACTACAGACGTACACATTTAACGCTAACCTGCGCACGTTGTTGATGATGATAACCAGCGCGTACGAGATGATTAACGAAGCCGAAGGTGGAGAGAAGAGGGTGTTGAATTGAAGAAGCCTTACAAACGTATTCTTGTTGTTGACTTCGAGACGCGCTGGTCTAGCAAGGACTACACGCTATCGAAGCTGACGACTGAGGAGTACATACGTGACCCACGCTTTAAAGCGTTTGGCGCGTGCTTCCGCTATCTTGATGAACGCACTACTGCATGGGTGACACATGAAAATCTACCTGATTACATCGCTCAAATTGATTGGCGTAGTACTGCCATACTTGCTCATAACGCTCAGTTTGATGTATCAATCTTGGACTGGATTTACGGTGCTAGTCCTTGCTTTATTTTTGATTCTCTCAGTATGGCCCGTGCTTTGCGAGGTGTGGAAGTTGGCAATAGTCTTGCAAAACTCGCAGACGACTTCGGACTGCCAGAAAAAGGTCGAGCCGTACATTCCACGGACGGGCTATCCGAGATTCCTGCGGCGGTCGAAAGTGAACTCGCGGCGTACTGTGCGCATGATGTCTTTCTGTGTATCGAAGTATTCAAACGCTTGGTCAAAGGCTATCCGGCGAAAGAGCTGATGCTAATTGACATGACGTTAAAGATGTTTACCCACCCTGTTCTTGAGCTTGACCCCAACATGCTTAGTGACGCCATACTAGAAGAGAAAGAAGAACGTGAAGAATTACTGGCGCGTCTTGAGATTGATGATGCAGCGTTGGCTAGCAACCCGAAGTTCGCAGGTTTATTGGAAGCTTTGGGATGTGAAGTACCGACTAAGATCAGCAAGACTACAGGCAAAAAGACGTTGGCACTCGCAAAGAATGATGCGCATTTCCAAGCGCTACTTAATGGAGAACGAAAAGATGTCGCACTCCTATGCCAAGCACGACTGCGAGTTAAATCAACATTGGAGCGTACGAGAGCGCAGCGATTTTACGACATCTCGCAGCGAGGAAAACTCCCCGTCCCCTTGAACTACTACGGCGCACATACAGGGCGTTGGTCTGCTAGCAGAGGCAGCGGTATCAACATGCAGAACATGAAGCGTGGTTCGTTCTTGCGTAAGTCTATCGTTGCGCCAGATGGCTACATGTTAATTGTCTCCGACCTATCGCAGATCGAGCCGCGTGTACTGGCTTGGCTAACTGGATACGATGCGCTGCTTGATGTGTTCCGTGCAGGCGGTGATGCGTACGCGACCTTCGGTGCGCAGATGTTTAACTTGCCCGGCATGACAAAGGACACGCATCCTGTGGAACGGCAGTCGGCTAAGTCAGCGTTGCTTGGTGCAGGATATAACTTAGGCTGGGCATCGTTTGCAGCACAGCTACTGACAGGCTTTCTTGGTGCGCCACCACTACGCTACACAAAAGCAGATGCGCGTCAGCTTGGTGTGACATCAGAGAAGGTTGCTAAGTTTGTTGACTGGCCTGTGAACCTTGAGAAGATGCGTGCTATCCCGCACACATGCACCGAGCAGGAGTTGTTAGTACATTGCTTAGTTGCAAAAGAGATCATTGATAAGTACCGCGCAGCAGCGCAACCTGTGGTTGATTACTGGGAGATGTGCCAGTCGCTTATCTCGCGCAGCTTAAAAGATGGCGCGGAGTACACGCACAAATGCGTGACATTTAAGCAAGGGGAAATCGTCTTGCCAAGCGGTCTGTTCTTGCGCTATCCTGATTTGAAAGGAACGCCCGACGACAAAGGCCGTATGCAGTGGTCGTATGGTCCCGATGAAAAGAAGTTGTACGGTGGGAAGCTGACTGAAAACATTGTTCAAGCAGTAGCTCGTTGCATCATGACCGATGGCATGCTGCGTATACAAGAGCGTTACCCATGTGTACTAACCGTACATGACGAAGTTGCTGTTCTCGTACCTGAAACTTACGTTTCAGACGCTTTGCCGTGGGTGCTTGAACAGATGATTACTACCCCTGACTACATGTCGGGGCTTCCACTTAATGCTGATATTGATTCTGCTAAACGCTACGGAGATGCTAAGTGATCGTTGAAACTATTGACTATCGTAAAATACTTACGTGGATTAATGAAGTGTGGGCTAAGTCGTTAGCTGTCGTAGTTATGTTTGTAATTGGTATGTGGATAGGCACAGTGCAAACAGAAATGCGCGTGGTTGGCGATTGCAAATACGCAGGAGCCTTTCGTGTAAACCATGAAGCGTTTGTATGCCAGCGCCGTATATGAGATACGTTCTTTTACTAGCGTTCCTTCTATCATCAGCGCATGCTGAATGGATAAAGGTTGATGCGATTGAACACTTCGGACCCGAGACTGCAGAGAAGACTGCATGCCGTGCGGCTGAAGCTAGAGCAATCAATGAAGCTATACAGAAAGTATCTGGCGAATCTATCTCAGCATCGCAGCATCAGGTATGCAAAGACCCACAGTCTGATGTGTGTCAGTTGCTGGTGCTGTCGGTGTCTCACACCGAAGGCGTAGTAGCTGGCGTAAAAAAACTTAAAGAAGAAGTTGCACCGCGTACTTGTTACGTTGCGTTAGAAGTTGATGTTGTTAAAGACAAAGGTACTACCGACATATCGTTTGACCCTGAGATCAGGATGTCGCAAACACGTCTGAGAGACGGTGAACATTTTAAAGTAATCATTAAACCAACTAAACCATTTTATTTAAACCTGTTTGTGTTCTCACCTTACGTTGCTGAACACGATCAACTTGCACAGTTGTACCCTAACGAAATAGAAAAAAGTAGACTTTTTGATAAAGAAATAGAATTTCCAACCTCGTCTGTTTATTTTGCAATCTTTCCCAAGAATATAAGTACTGACATAGCTGACTCAGTTTTAATAGCAGTGGCAACAAAGAAAGAAATTAATCTGAGAAAAAACTTTTCGCTTGCTGAGTTTAATAAACGCATGCAAGAGATACCGAAAAGCGAACGTCGAATTATCCGTCTGCCCTTCTCGATATGGGCAACGCGTACTGCATACACCTTGAAAGGTAACTAATGAATAGCACAATGTGGATTATAGAAATTTTAAAAATTGCCGGCTGCTTCTTTTTGTTTGGCTGCAACAGCCCTAAGCCGGGGTCGTATGAGGCTATGAAAGAAGAAAGAGTTGAGGTAAGAAAAGAGATGGCGAAGACGTTGGAGGCTGCGCCTGATTGGTATACTAAACCGCCGAAGTCCAACGACATACTGTATGAGAAAGCATCTGCTAAGTCGCAAGATATGCAGATGGCAATTAACAAAGCAACGATACTAGCGCGTGCCCAGTTAGCGCTATCTATTCAGAATGAAATCAATGCAACAATGAAGTTGTACGCAGATGACAATGGGCAAGAGGCTTCGGTAGTTACATCGCAGGATGCCATCCTTGCAAACCTGACAGGCGTACAGGAAGAAGATTCAAAGATTGTGCAAGAGGGTGACAAGTATGTAGCCTACGTTCTGCTGCGCTACCCCATAGGGGAATTCAACAGACTGCTTACACAGAAAATCAACACTAACACTAAGTTAAAAACAAAGATACAAGCAAAGAAAGCGTTTGAGGATTTGGAAAGAAAGATTGAAGAAGCTAGGACACGACAAGAAGGCACACAATGATTCCCGTAAAAGTTAAGTGGTCGCACAGTTCGCTTAAAGATTTTGAAGGCTGCGCTCGTCGATACCACGAAGTAAAAGTGTTAAAGAAGTTTCCGTTCCAAGACACGGTGCAAACACGCTACGGTAAAGACTTACATAAAGCAGCAGAAAACTACATCCAAGACGACACGCCTCTGCCAGAACAGTTTGCGTTTGTTCAGCCTACGCTGGACTCGTTGAAAGCTAAGACAGGCAGGAGGTTTGTTGAGTACGAGATGGCGTTGACAGAAGATTTAAACCCCTGTGCTTTCGATAGCGAGAACGTATGGGTGCGTGGTATCGCTGATTTGATTATCGTTAACGACGATAACTTTACAGCGCGAGTAATAGATTACAAAACAGGAAACGATAGATACCCTGACCGCGATCAGTTAATCCTGATGTCGTTGATGGTGTTCAAACATTTCCCGCATGTCAAACGTGTGAAGTCAGCGTTGCTGTTCGTAGTGAAGAAGTCAATGGTCACACACGAAGTCGGCGCTGAAGAACAAGAGCAGCTATGGTGGCGTTATCGTGAGCGCGTTGCGCGTCTTGCAGCTAGCCATAGTGTTGACGTATGGAACCCAAACCAAACACCGCTGTGTGGTTGGTGTCCGGTAACTGACTGTGAACATCATCCTCAACATTAGGAGGCCATCATGGCAACCAGAAACTACAAGAAAGAGTACCAAAGAGATTTGGAAACAGGTAAGTCAGGAAAAGACAGTGCCCAGCATGAGCGCCAAAGAGCGCGTCGCATGTACGACAAACTGGGTATTGATAGAAGCGGAAAAGACATTGACCACGTTAAGCCACTACGCAAAGGCGGTAAGTCAACCAAAGGGAATCTGCGGTTGCGCGGCAAGAGCGTGAATCAGGGAGACAATAAGTAATGCAGATCATTGACAACAAGCTATACCTTTTGAGAACGCGTAACCCAGAAAAATATTCAATCATTCCAAAACACAAGATAGTCAGTCACGATAACGGCATCTACGAAGTAGCAGTACATTTTGGTTTGGACGAAGCGCGAGTGCTTCGCAATCTGGGTGTAAAGAAAGTTGTCTCGCCCATCGAGGGTAAGTACGATTGGCCCGGCAGGTTCAAGCCGTTTGCACATCAACGTGAAACGTCTTCTTTCTTGACGCTTAATCGTCGCAGCTTTGTGTTTTCAGAACCCGGCACAGGTAAAACTTTGTCGGCGTTGTGGGCTGCTGACTACTTAATGAAGGTTGGTGAAGTGCGCCGTTGCTTGGTGCTGTGCCCTCTGTCGATCATGACTTCGGCGTGGATGCAGGATTTAAACAACAGCATCATTCACCGCAGTTGTATCGTAGCTCATCACTCGCAAGCTGCACGTAGGTTAGAGATGGTTAGAGGCGGTTATGACTTCGTTATAACTAATTACGATGGTTTGAATTTGATTGCTGATGAAGTAGTCAAAGATGGCAAGTTTGATCTGGTCATTGTTGATGAAGCCAACGCGTACAAAAACGTAGGAACCAAGCGTTTTAAATCGTTGCTAAAGATACTCAAACCCAACACCCACCTGTGGATGATGACAGGAACGCCAGCCGCGCAGTCCCCGCTAGATGCGTACGGACTAGCCAAGTTAGTTAACCCTGATGCTGTGCCTAAGTTTGCTACAGGCTGGCGCGACAAGGTAATGTATCAAGCCACACGCTTTAGGTGGATGCCTAAGCCAACGTCAGGAAGCGATGTGCATGAAGTGTTGCAGCCAGCAATTAGGTTTACGAAAGCGCAGTGCCTTGACTTGCCACCAGTTATTACCGTCACGCGTGAAGTCCCGCTGACTGCGCAGCAAGCTAAGTACTACAAGATGTTAAAAGACCGCATGGTGATGCAAGCTGCTGGCGAAACGGTTACCGCAGTTAACGCTGCGGCAGGAGTCAACAAGCTATTACAGATTAGCGCAGGGGCAGCGTACACCGACAACCAAGAAGTCGTTACCTTTGACTGCTCCCCGCGGCTAAACGTGTTGCTCGAAGTGTTGGAAGAGACAAGCCGCAAGGTGTTGGTGTTTGCCCCCTACCGCCACAGCATCGACACCATCTCAGAGTTTTTGCAAAAGAATAACATTGAGATTGCACAGATACATGGTGACGTAACACCAGCCAAGCGTACCGCTATTTTCAAGCAGTTCCAGACTACGGAGTCACCGCGTGTACTGGTTGTTCAGCCTCAGTCTGCCTCGCATGGGGTCACCCTGACAGCCGCTGACACGGTAGTTTTTTGGGGTCCGGTTATGTCTGTTGAGACGTACCTGCAATGCTGTGCGCGTACTGACCGCGTAGGCCAAACCTCAGACAAGGTAACGGTCGTGCATATAGAAGGTAGCGAATTGGAAAGAAAGATGTTTAAAAAGCTAGCAGGTCGGGTAGATGACCACGCTGTGCTAGTGAAATTATACGAAGAAGAGCTTGCATCTTAAAAAAGCCAGTTGTAAAATGTTTGACAGAAATACCCAACCACATGGAGTTAATAATGAATACAGAACTTGTCCCTATGGATAAGCTTGCCAAGGTATACCTGAGAATCAGGGGCGCAAAGGCAGAGCTGACCACGAAGTATGAAGAAGAACTGGCGGCACTCGACAAGCAGGAAGATGAGATCGAGAACGCTATGAAGACACAGATGATGGCGCTTGGCACGAAGTCAATGAAGACTGACACTGGCACAGTCATGCTCGGTACTAAAACCCGCTATACCACCCAAGATTGGGGGTCGTTCAAGGACTTCATCATCCAGAACGACGCCGTAGACCTTCTGGAGCGTCGCATTGCACAACGCAATATGGCGCAGTTCCTTGAAGAAAACCCGACGTTAGTTCCGCCGGGGCTTAACTCTGATACGGTGTATCAGATCAGTGTTCGTAAACCAACTAAATGAGTAAAACTATGTCAAACATTATTGAATTTAACGCCTCTTCCGTCCCTTCCTTTGTTAAACGTGGTGAGCTGTCTGCAGTCGCTAAAGCCCTATCTGGCGGCAGCGGTGGTGGTGGCAAACGAATTTCTATCAAAGGCGGGGTGTTCCGTCTGATCTCTAACGGCGAAGAAATTGCTGCTATTGATGAGCGCTATCTGGATGTGATTATCGTTAACGCTGCACCCAAGGTGTCGCGCACGTTTTACATGGGCAAGTACGAGGAAGGTAATACGTCTGCCCCAGCTTGCTGGTCTGCTGATGGTGAGCGTCCTGATAGCAAAGCAGATAACCCGCAAAGCACAACCTGTGCGACCTGCCCACAGAACATATCGGGTTCAGGTGATGGCACTAGCCGCGCATGCCGTTACAGCCAGCGTCTTGCTGTGGTGCTAGAGAATGATTTGAATGGCGACGTTATGCAGTTAGCGTTACCTGCTCAGTCTATCTTTGGTAAGGAAGAAGGTAAGAACCGTCCGCTGCAAGCGTACGCTCGTTACATGACTGCGATGGGCGCAGGTCCTGATGCAGTTGTTACACGTCTGCGTTTTGATACAAAGGCTCCTGTACCTAAGTTGTTCTTTGAAGCAAAGCGTTGGTTGAACGACGACGAGTACGCTGTTGCTGTTGAGAAAGGCCAGACGCGTGAGGCAACGAACGCCGTCACGATGACAGTATCGCAAACCGATACTAAGGTTGTCTCGCAGTCTGAGGTGGCAGGTACAGCACCAAAGGCAGTTAAAGCAGCAAAGACAAAACCGCCAGTTGAGGAAGACAGCGGTGACGAGCCAGCAGTGCGCAAGGAAGCTGTTGTCGGTAAGAATGTTCCTAAAGGTGGCTCCGACCTGAACAAGCTGGTCGATGCTTGGGACGATACAGACGACTAATTGGTAAAGCCCAGCCGGAGGTGGCATTAATAACACCGGCAGCGGGGGCCAGTTACCCCTTTTGTTGAGTTCACCTTGACTGGTGACCCCGCACTTTTATAGGAGATCGTCGATGCCTTTTGATGGAAAAACATACGACCCAGCACGCGATAAAGAACGTCTGACTACACAACTCTACAACGTCTGGAAATTGATGCGCGATGGACGTTGGAGAACCCTGCAACAAATCTCTGAAAAGGTTTACTGCTCTGAAGCAAGCGTGAGTGCGCGACTGCGTGACTTTCGCAAGCGTAAATTTGGGGGACATACAGTAGAACGCGAGTACGTTAAGCGAGGTTTGTTCAAATATCGTGTCATACCAAATGAAGAATACTAATGCCCTATTCACACGCCGTTACTGACAGGATTATGAAAGCACCCAAGACGCTGGGCAACCAGCTTGGACGCTACGCTGTTCATTTAGATATTCCTGTGACTTTAGTTGCTGGTGCGACCGGAGCAACACGACAGACTGTATACAACTGGTTTGCAGGCGGAGAAGTATTACAACCCTACCGCGCTGGTGTTTCGTCGCTTTTAAAAATAATGCAAACATCCTCTACGTTAGAGGAAGCACGGAGAAGAATATGTTCAGCGTTCAGCCTTCAAAATTAACAGATAAAGAACTTGTACGATATGCCGACATTATGCTTGCCGAGGGTAAGCTGCCTACTGAATGGCAAGAAGAAATTATTAAACGACTTGAAGACCTAGTAAACCCCGCACTACGACACGACGGGCGCTAACTCATGGGAGCGCTAATGGAACCGTTAGATTTTCTAGCGGCGGTACTACCGTTCGCTGAAGATTTTTACTGCGTTGCGGAAGTTGACTCTCGCAAGAAAGAACACGTCTTTAGTTCGTCAATTGACGAGCTAGCGTCTAACGCTGCTCGGTTTAATGAGGCTAAGTGCGACACGTACTTTGCGTTAGCAGCGTTTAAGCACTCAGGAAACCGTACTGCGGAGAACGCTAAAGTTATGCGTTCGTTCTTCCTTGACCTTGACTGTGCTGAAGCTGGACCCAAAACGTATGCCACCAAAGAAGAAGGCATGGCTGCGTTTACTGCGTTCGTAGAGAAGACCGGCCTTGATGCGTTGGGTGCGCCTTTGATGGTGGACTCAGGCGGGGGCTACCATGTGTACTGGCCTCTGACTGCTAACGTCGATATAGCTACGTGGAAGCCTGTGGCTGAAAACTTTAAGCGCTTGTGCAGACAAGAAGGCATGAAGATCGACATGAGTGTACCTGCTGACGCAGCGCGTGTTATGCGTGTGCCCGGCACTACTAACTGGAAGCGAGTCAGAAAGTACAACATCACGCTACCAGTGGTTGTGTTGCAGGAGCCATCGCCAGAAGTATTTTTATTCGATGATTTTGCCAAGCTCGTCCGTGACAATCTCATAGACATACCTCCGGTACAAGACTTTGAAGCGATACCCGGCAAGAAACCTACGCTGCCAGCAACAGCAAACACACTAAAGCTGTTTGAGAACTCATCGACGTTCTTTAAAACAATCCTCAACAAATCAACAAAAGGGGATGGCTGCGGCCAACTCGTACACTATTTAGAAAACGCCTCTGAAGATGGCATGGAGCCGCTATGGCGCGGCTGGCTATCAATCGCAACGAAATGCGAAGACGGTGTTAAAGCATCAAACTTTCTTACTGAGCGTCACCCATATACTAAAGAGCGCATGGCGCAGAAGCTGCGCGAGATCAAGGGTCCATACCCATGCACTAAATTTGATAGCGAAAATCCCGGCGTTTGTACCGGCTGCAAACACTTTGGCAAGATAACTAACCCGCTAGCGTTAGGCAGGGAGGTGCAGGTTGAAGTCGAGGAAAAAGTTATACAAGTTGTTAAGCAGCCTACTGCCCCCCATGAAGAGGCAACGCAGGTTACGTATGTTAGGCCGACAGCGCCGCGTGGTTTTTCGTATGGTAAGACAGGTGGTATCTATCGTGAAGAAACAGCGACGGATGAAGAGGGTAATAAAGTTACAACACAACGAATGATCTTGCCATACGATCTGTTTGTCATGGATATACTAAAGCCGATTGATGGCGAACACACCGTTCACATGGTAGCGTTGCGTCCCGAAGGTGCGGTAGATATTTTGTTTGCTCAGAAAGTAATCATTGGTAAGGATGAGCTAGCTAAGTCATTAGCATCTCAAAACATCATGGCGGCTTTTGGTGCAGGTAACGACGCTCAGTTGTGGATGTATGTGCGGGGTTGCGTTGAGAACTACAGTTCAGGTCGTGGTGCTATGAATGTGCCATCTAACTATGGCTGGCAGGAAGATCAATCGTTCGTTCATCATAACTTGATTTACGGTGCTGATGGTTCAATTCGCAAGATACCTATGCCGGGGTTGGAGAATGTATTCCATGCTACAGGACGTAATGGCACGTTGGATGGTTGGCGCAAACGCTTTCTTTTGTTGGCATCGTCCACCTACAACAAGCCTGAAGACCTGCATCCACTGCTAGCTAGTGCATGCGTTGGGTTTGGTTCTATCATCATGGCGTTCTCTGGTATTGATGGCATGACGTTTCACTTGGGTCACAGAGAATCAGGTACAGGTAAGTCGTATGCGTTGCGTATGGCAGCGTCTATCTGGGGGCATCCTAACCGCTACCGCGTAGGTGCGGCTACATCTGATGTAGCTATGCTGCAAAGGGCTGGCTTACTGGGTAGTCTGGCATTGATCTCAGATGAGATCACAACCAAGAACCGTGCGAATTTAGAGTGGTTCCCTTCTTTTTGCTTTAGTTATAGCGAGGGTGGTGGCAAGGACAGGATGGAGGCGGGAGCCAACAAAGAACGGATTAACACCTCGTTCTGGATGGGCATGGCTTTGATGGCATCCAACACGGTAGTGCTGGACTACATGACGGGTGTACGTAAACACTCCTCTGAGGGTGAACTGCGTCGAGTCTTAGAACATAACCCACGCACCAAACTGCGCTGGACTCCTGCCGAGCTTGAGCTTATCAAGACATACGCAGACAGCTATGGGGTTGCGGGTCCGTTGTTTGCACAATGGGCTGTTAAAAACCGCGAGACTATTCAGCGTGTGTACAAAGAAGTTGAAGCACGACTAAAGGTTGAGTTCAACATCGTGGACGATGAACGCTTCTGGTTGGCAGGTTGCGCTGCCGATGTGACCGGAGCCATTCTTATAGGCGACAACTACGCAGGGATTGTTAACCTGCCGATTGAGGGCATCATCAAAGCGTTGAAGGGTATGGTAGTTGAGCAGCGTAAGTTAATGCGTGCAAGCGTTAGAACTGCGGAAGACGTGCTGTCAGACTACACCACCACGTTCTACGGCAACCTCGTTGTGTTCTCTGCTGCTGACCCTATCGGTGCTAGGTTTGGTGACGATACGTTGGTTGAGAAGAACACATTGCGTAACAAGGTAGCTGGGCGTGTGGAGCATGAAGTAGCGCCGGGCTTTGTGGACTTTTACATCGAGGAGCAGCAACTCAAGGCACATTGTGCTGCGATGGGGTTTAGCTTCTCTGACTTTAAACTTGATATAGAAAAGATATACCGTGTTCAGTACATTCCGAAGTTTGACTTACTACGCAAAACCAACGGACCACCTATGCGTGTGAACGTAGTGAAGATTAGTCAGCCCAAAGAAATGTTTGAAAAGAATGTCTAAGAAGTTGACGGTCAAGTATCCGTGGGACGCACTGCCTCGCTATGGTGGGTTTTTTGTACCAACGCTGGACGTTGCTAAAACGCGGGAAGAAGGACTAAAGGAAGGGATACGTATTCGTATATGGGGTAAAGCCGAGCCAGCCATCAAGGATGGCAAGCTCGGTGTGTTGTTTACTATTGGCGGGAAGCGGCATTAAACGCAGCAGCAAAGTCATCCTTCGCATACCGTATCTCGTCAATGCGCAAACGCTTTTCGCTAGGTGTAAGCGAGGAAGCACGAACAAGGCGTTCCATTTTTGAGAAGTCAGCAATACTGTTTTTGAATTTCTCAGATACGCTAGACAACACAATTTCACGTCCGTACTTATCAGCAAACGCTTCAGCTTCTTTGACTTGTCCTTTTTCTACCAACGTATCAAACGTGTTTTTGATTTGGTTATAGCGTTCACCGTTATCGAAGAACGCATCAAGCTGGCCTCTGGCGTTGTTAGGTTGGAACATAGACCCAACTAGCGGCATCTCAGACAAGCGTTTAGTCGGTGCTTCAGGACCTTTGGTTGCTGGCAGTACTGAACCTAGCATGCTCATAAGCGCCATGCCGTAGCCGCCAAGGTATGCGTTTGCTAGGTAGTCTACTTTAATGGGAGATACGCCTAAACTGTTGCCAATAGCTGCGGCTGCACCTGATGTTTTTTCACGCGTACGTGCTTCTGGCAGTAAGTTTTGCTCTGTGCCAGATTCAATGTCTTCGCCAGTATAGAAAGACTTGTTAAGTTGAGCTTCCAATATAGGTTTAACTGCTTGCGGTATAAATGTTGTTGGCCCCAACGGCATAGCGTCGGCAAGCATTTTGCCCATAGCATCCAACACAGGTTTACCTTGCGTATCTTTCTGCGCAAGCATGACGATAGCTTCAGGCAACGCTTTAAAGATAAGACCTGCTTCGTATGGAATAGGTATGCGTAACGGTTCTTCCACGCCCGGTACGCGAACAAAATAATTCATCAACTTGTCGCGTGGTTTAGCGCGTTTGTACGCGTCGTCGTCCCGCATAGATAGCGCGTAGGCAATCGTTGTTGCAGCTAAAAGAGTACCGCGCACAACTAACTTGCGTTGTATACCCAGTCTCTCATTGAAAGGCAGCTTGCCTCTCATGGATTCGTACAGTACGTTCAAACCTTGTATCTGAGAATTTAAGAAAGGCACCATCATGTTCAAAGCGTACAGCGTGCCGCTAGTACCACGCTTACTAAAGTTCATAGACTCCATAGCGGCAAGCGTGGCTTCCATCTCCGACAATCCCTGCTGCCTGTACGACTTGTACAGCGCCACCCTCGATGAAGCGTCTGCCTTCATTGCCAACATATCAGCCTTAGCCAACACGCTGACATCACCTTTTACCAACTGCAACAAAATCTTTTCCATGTCTTCCGACGTACCGGAAATAAGCTGCCCACCAAACACACCTGCGCGTTGCAACGCTCTTTCTTCTTCGCTAACCCCACCCATCATGTTTATTAGTTGGGACACAGAACTTATCACAGGTGTCATATTTCCACCGGCAACCAAAAAGTTTGACGCAGAGTCACGCACAATTTGACGAGCGGGGTACAAAGGCAAACGCGTAATGAGCGTACGCAAAAGTTTGGCTGGCATTGACATAAGTTTTACGCCTGTGCCAATCGTTGTGGTTGTGCCATGCAAACCTTGCACTAAAAGCTGTGAAGGTATACCAACGGCTTCAGACGCTACGCGTACGTGTTTGTCTTCGCCATCAATTTTGAAACGCACGGTTTTCTCGTCTGCTGGACCGGGGCCATTAAAGATGCGCTTCGTCTTGCCTGTCTCCGCGCTGTAAGCGCCTTCCAACAACCCCATCCCCTCAAGACCAAACACCACTTCTTTAGTTGCTAAATTGCTAAGACCCATATCTACGATCATGGATGTGTTTTGCACCAACGTAGCAAAGAAGTCGCTGCGGACTTTTTGGTCGTCCCCTACCAGACTATGCAAGTAAGGCTGAGTTTTTACGTTACCAATGTTTAACGAATGACGGTCGCCAATATCCAGCACCACGTTGTCACCATCCATGCGGTAGTACGGTACGTAGTCGTTGTATTTAAGCAGGTCTGCGCCTAGTCTTTTACTGATAGCGCCTGATTTAACAAGGAAGTTAATTAAATCTTTGTTGTACTGGTTGTATATCTCACGCGCTTTAACAAACTCTGGCACCGCTTCAAAGTCTTTAATGGCAGCGTCAATAGCAGCACGCGTTGGTGGGTTCTCAAAGTTTAGTTTGCTTGCCCCTTGAGTCTTCGCACGATAAGCCATAAGGCCTGCTTGGAACTCTTTAGCTACGTTAGTTGCATTACCCATGTCTTTGACTTGCCCAAGCAGTTTTACTACCTGCTTAATGGATGCGCCGCCTGTGTCGCTTAATACGTAGTTACCTTTGCTGTCTTGCTCTAGCGTAGGTGCGCCGTTGTTTAATGCGTTGGCTGTAACGGATGTGCGGTTGTCGTGTATACGAGCGTAGTACATCATCTGGTAGTACTTGGCTTCGTCCATCTTGCCGCGACGTCCTGCTTCAGCTACGCCAGCCCACCTATCTACCGTAGCCTGTTTTAACGCCAACCCTGCAGACGAAAGGAAGTGGTCACCAAATCGCGGCGCTGGTGGCGCTATATAACTTTCAGCAAACGACTGCAACCCTGCCTTAGAGTTAGGACCCGGTATAGCTTGGTCGCGTCTAAACACCGTTTCGCCTGCTGGGTCACGGTACACACCAATGGTGTGGTTGCGTATGCTCTGTTCAGATTGACTTAGTAAATTGTGAATGTCGTTAGTATCAAGTTTTACGTATTCAGTAAAACCGTACTCAATCATCTTAGTACGTACAGCCGCAACTATTTTCTTTATAAAATCTTTTATCCTGTCAGCTATTGTTTTTGTTTGCGTTGGTTCAGTTTTACCCATTAACGCTTTTACAAACACAGGCTGTTCTGCAACACGCGCAATCATTTCACGCAAAGCAAGCATGCGGTGTTTGTCTTTAATGTCTTGTATTTCTGCTTTGCTATCGCCGCGTGCTTCTGCTGCTGCAACAGCAGTATCCATTGCGACATTAACTTCTTCAACGTAGCGCTCAACACCAAGGTCTGTAGCAAACTTCATCATGTTTGCTCTGCGTTTGTCGGCGTTGGTTTTAACTTCCGTTTGGTTTTTAGTTTGCGATGCATTATTTAAAACAGAAACTAAATCTTCAGTATATGTTCTGTAATAATCACGAACATTGTTTAGCGCTTGTTTGCCGTATTCAGCAACGTATTCTTCCATAGAAGATTGAATTTGATAATTTTCATAACCAAAATCAAATAAAGCCCCCGCTAAATTGTTATGTTCTTTTCCTAACATACCAAGTTTTTTTAGTGCGTCATACTGTAAATCGTTTTTAGTTCTACTGCTTATTACATTAGGAACAGTTTGTAATACTTTGTCTATAAATGAATTCGCAATATCAACAGTATTCCATGCAGCTTCAACAATTTGTTCTTCAGTCATTGACGATGGGACAGTAGGAAGTTGCAACGCAGCAACCGAAACAGTTGCAGCTTTTAAAAACCGTCTACGACTTTCATCAACTTCTGTTTTTGCTGAAGGCGTTTCGTAGTTTTCAACTAACTTTAGCAGCGACAACATACCTTTGCGACCAAGCAGCGTGTCGATGCCATAGTGGCCTGTTAGTTCATGCGCTGCCGTTACTTCAAGGTCAAGCAGGTTTTCATGCTGGTTACCAATAATTAACACAGAGCCATCAGGCGTAACACCGCCTTTGACCGACACTTCAGGGTCTTGCAGGTTAATGCCTTGGGCTTCCAAATGCTTAACAATGTGCGGGGGAATGCCATCTACATCATAGGTGTAGTAAAACTTAATGTTGTCTGGCAAACTATTTTTTAATTTAGTAGCAAACGCTTGCGCTTCTGCTTTACTAATTGGGTTTTGAACAACGTCTTCCCCAAGGCGTAACACCGTCCCATCTTTTTTGCTACGAACAAACTCGTTAATAGCTTTATCAAGGGAGCCTTCTTTAAACTGAGCTACTTTCTTTGGTTTGCTTACAGGCTCAAAGTTTTTAGCTACCGCTTTGCGGAACGTGCCTTTAGCTTCTGCGTACTCACCAGCAGTTGCTTCAGTGCCTTGACGTACAAAAAACTCAGTCTGCGCTAGCGCGGCAGCACGCATTGCTTGTGGGCTACGAGTGCCGTGTTTAGCAACGGCAGCTTTATACCGTGGGAAGTCTTGAACAAACTGTTCCTGCGTAGTTGTTCGTCCAGCCAAGTCTTTAACAGGGCGTGTGCGTTTACGTGGGTTGACGTCTGTTTGTTTTTCTTGCCCCACCATAATACGCGCAGTCTCGGCGGCTGCTTTGGCTTGTTCCCTAACAGGCGCTTTCATTTCTTCTGTAACGCCGGGAAGTTCTCTTTCTGCTGCTAAACGCTCTGCGCGTTCTGCGTCAGTCTCCTCGCTAAACAAACCTCTTTCTTTAGTAATTGGTTTAGGTTTAACGCCGGGCTTACCAAAGGCTGCCGTTGGGAAGTTATCAATCTTAACGCCTGCTTCACGCGCAGAATTACGTAGCGGACCAACAACGGTCTTGTAGTGTTTATCAATAGCTTTCTGTGCTTTAGCAACACGCTTAGTAAGCGCGGCTTTCTTTTCTTCAGGCGCATCTGCAACGGCAGTTTCAAGCGCTGCCTTTCTATCTTGCAATCTATTCTGTGTTACTAACGCACGGCGTAACAAACCCATTACTCGCGTTGCTTCTTGACGCTGGTATATACCACCGGGCAAACCAAGACCTGCTTGCAAGTCTTCTTCAAAAAGCATGCGTTGGCGGTTAGCGGTATCCCGCAAGTTTTCTAACGCTCTTGTTTCAACAGCGACTTTCTGCCGAAGTTTAGCAGCCTCTGCAACCGCAGCTTTTTGTTCTGCTGAAGTAAAGTCGATGCTTTTTAATTGACGTTCTAACTCAGCAATACGGTCTTTCATAGCAACAATACGTTTATCGTCTGCTGCTATAAGCGAGGCTAGTTGTAGCTCTTCACGTAAATCTTCACGTTCTTGTCCTAACCGTCCTATTTCTTTTTGCGTGTCATCAATTTGTTTGTTTACATCTTTAAGCTGCCCAACTTTAGCGTCAGCAATAGTTTTTAATTGTTCAGCGTTAGCGTTTGTTTTAACGCGTGCTTGTATTTGGCG
>Ga0181355_1000429_pt1 | contig 17962 bp, 34 predicted proteins | sample Fa13VDMM15DN_FD_130099 | JGI IMG/M metagenome (GOLD analysis project Ga0181355, IMG submission 130099) | Freshwater viral communities from Lake Michigan, USA - Fa13.VD.MM15.D.N | ecosystem: Environmental > Aquatic > Freshwater > Lake | place: USA: Michigan | collected 2013-09-23 | reverse complement strand
TCTAAAAGCCACCACCCCGCCGTTTGACCGGCGAGCGCCTTCTAAGATCTCTTCCTCCGTGTACGGCGGCTCGTGGTATGGCGCACCGTGAATGTCGTATTTTTTAACCATTATTTCTTCCTCCTCTGCATTGCTTCCAGCAGCACCTCTTGGACGCTGCGCTTGCTCGACAGGCGCTCCATGACGAGGTCGTCAACGGTGCCCCGGGCGAGGATCGGGTAAATGAAGACCGGTCGGTCGTAACCGGCCTGCTTCTGGCGCATCGGGCCGATGCGCTCGATGATCTGCATGTGCTCTTCGAGGTTCCAATTCACGCCGAAGAAGGCGATGATGTTGCCCCCGTCGGCGAGGTTCAGCCCGTGCCCCGCCGATGCAGGGTGAGCGAATAGCAGCGGAATTTTTCCCGCGTTCCACTGCTTGATCGTGTCAGGGTCAGCGTCCAAGACCCGACCTTGACGGAAACGAGATTGTAGCCGCTGTAGATCGTGCTTGAAATTGTAGGCAACGAGAACAGCCGCGCCGTTCGCCTCCTCGATGATGCTCTCAAGGGCGTCGAGCTTCGCGGCATGGGCCTCCTCCCAGTTCCCGTCGTCGTCGACATACAACGCGCCATTGGCGAGCTGCAAGCACTTCTGCGTGCGCACCGCCGCGTTGGCCGCCTCGACGCCCTCGTCATTGAGGACGGCGAACATCTCGACCTCCATGGCATCGTAGACCTTGCGCGCAGCGGGCGGCAGGTCAACGTAGATCGGGTTGACGATCGGCTCGTCAACGCGCAGCCCCTGCACGGTTAGGCAGATGTCGCGCAGCTTGTCCTCGACCTCGGCCTGCGTGTGGTCGTAGGGCACGAGGCTGTAGCCGTCGTAGCCCTTGCGGAACCAGCGCTCGCTGAAGGCGGAGAAGGTGTGGCCCAGACGCAGGCCCTTATCCAAGAACCACGCCTGCCCCCAGAGATCCTTCACGCCGTTGGGCGCAGGGGTGCCAGTCAGGCCGATAAAGCGGCTGACGTGACTGTGCGCCACCTGCCCCAACGCCCGCGCGCGGGACCCGCCCTGCCGCAGGCGAAAGGACTTGAGGCGCGTGAACTCGTCCGCCACGACCGTCTTGAAGGGCCACGTGTCGCCCAGAGCGGCGCGCAGCCACGTCAGGTTGTCGTAGTTGGTGCAGTAGATGTCCGCCGGAGTGTCAAGCGCCGCTTGACGCTGCTTGGGCGTGCCGGTGACGACGCTGACGCGCAGGTGCTTGAGGTGCGGCCACTTGGCGGCCTCCTCCGGCCATGTCGATCGGGCGACGCGCAGCGGTGCCAGCACGAGTGCGGGGTAGACATCCTCCAGCAGGCTGAGGTTATCGAGGGCCGTCAGCGTCGTGACAGTCTTCCCGCCGCCCATGGGCATCCACAGGGCGCAGCGACGCGTGGCGTAGATGTGCGCCATCGCGTCCTGCTGATAGTCGTGGGGCTTAAAAGCTGTGGGCATCCTGCGCCTTTCTCGGCACGTAGGGGAAGGGCGACATGTCACGCAGGAGGGACGCGTAGCGGAAGAGAAACTGAGCCTCTTCCCGATCCGCGCTCCCGCCGCGCTCTAGGGCTTTGCCCGCGATCGAGAGCATCCAATCCGCAGCGCGGTTGATCTCATCGTGACGGGCCTCGTCGCACATGGCGGTCAACGCCTCTGGCGGCATCAACACGCCGTCAGCCTGCGAGGCGGTGACCATAGCGAAGAGGCGCTTGCGGATGCGCAGGAGGCGGTTCGCCGCCTCCAGCTTGGCCTCGTCGATGTCCTGCTGTTCCTCGTCGTCCCAGCTATCCGGGATGCCGTTGCACTCGAACACGTCCACGGCTGCACGCTCGTAGCTGTCGAGCAGCCCACGAGCCGCTGCGTCCTTGCGCGCCTGTTCGGGATCTTCGCTTGCTATTCTGACCATCTCTCAACCCCTCACAATCGTAATCTTGCCGCCCATCTCCATGACGGTGAGCATCATCGCGCGCTCGCGATCCATGCCGCGAGCGACGCGCTCTTGCACACGCCTGTTGAGCTCGACGAGTTGCGTTTCCAGCTTGCTCATGTCACCAGCTCCTCGGCGTGGGGTCTTTCTCCCACGACCACTTCTCGATCGCGCCAAGCTGGTCCCACGACCGGCGCGGCAGCACGGTGCCGTCAACGCGCGGGTGGTAGTTGGGCTTGCGGCGGACGTCTTCCTCGTAGGCGATCTGGCCGGGGGTCTTGCTCATGGCGGTGTCTCCGTTGTTGATTGTGTTGGTGGGGCTTAGAAGCCCCACCGTCCTGCGCAGATCGGCCCGATGCCGCGTGCGACGCTCTCGGGGTTGGTCAGCTCGCGACCGCAGCACGAGCACTGCCCGTACTGGTGGCCGTGAGCCTCGGCTGCGGCAGCCGGATCGGCGGCGACGCGGGCGACCGTGTCGCTGTCGGTCTGGGTGCAGTCACGCGACGTGAGGAACTTGTCCTCCGGCGTGATCTTGCCGAGGTAGGTGTCGTCGCTGGCGCGCACGACGTAGATGCAGCCAGCGTTGCGACCGTGCGCCGGTGCCAACGAGAACTGGACGTCGGCGATGCGCAGCTTGGGGCGCTTGAGGTGCTGGACGGCGTTGGCGAAGCCCTCGCGGATCTTGGCCATGCTCAGGACGGCGGCACCTGCCTCCCGGTCGGCCTTCTCCGCAGCCCACTGCGCCTTGCGCGCGGCGCTCTTGGCGGCGGCGTTGCGCACGGCGGCCTCCTGACGCTCGGTGAAGTGGCCGTACTTCTGCAGGCTGGCGAGCATGTCCGCGTGGAAGGTGAAGTCCCCCCGCACCGGCTCCCGCAGCCAAGCGGCCTCGATCGGGTTGGCCTCGAGCCAAGCGACGGCGCTGGCGTAGGCCTCTGCGGCCTGCTGCTCGCGCTTGGCGGCAGCCGACGCGCGCGCCTTCTCGCGCTGCTCGGCGGAGGTCTTGAAGCGACGCACGCCCTTGCCCTTGCACTTGAAGCAGTCGCCGACGACGCGGCCAGTGTAGCTGCGGAACACGCCGCTGCCACGGCAGTCGGGGCACTTCTCTTCGAAGGTCACCGAGCTGGTGGCCTTGGCTGTGACCGCCTGTGCGAATTCGTTGGCCGAAGCCACGTCGGCGATGTCGCCGCCGAAGATGTCCGACAGGTCGTCGTTAAGGTCGTGCGAGCAGTTGATCGAGTTGCACATGGCAGGTCTCCGTTGTTGATGCACCCTCCTGCCACAGGTAAGCTCAGCTTACAACCCCCTTGCGCACTTCCTCGATAATTTTTTCCAGATCCTCGACTGTCGACGCTATGTAGACCGGCACGCCGTCCTCGCGCATGCGCTCGATCTCGCGGCGCTGTATGGCGCTCACGACGTCCCTCTCGGCCTTGATCTCCACGAAGGCGGCGTGGGGCCAGTCCCACCAGATGAAGCAGTCAGGACAGCCCCTGCGGCCCTCCCAGCGCACCTTGCGGTACTGGCCGCCGCTCTTCTGCACGCGCTGCTTGAGGTGCTCCTGCAGCTTACCTGCGGGGGTCATGCCGTCCTCCGCCCTGCCGACCAGTTCTTCTGCGCGCGGGCGTCGCTGTTCGGCACGCACCAGATCTCGCCGGTGGCGTCCAGCGCAACGACCCAGAGCAGGCTGTGTTCGAGGCCGTAGTCTATGACGGCCAGCGCCAGACCCGCGCCCTTGGGTGTATCCAACGGGATCGGCGGGTCGAGTTGGGTGAACATCACTCACTCCTTGCGGTATCTGTGCGCCTCGAACCCGGCAGCCGAGAGCGGCAGGCCGATCGCCCAACTCGGGTTGTGCGCCATCATGCCAGCAAGAGCCTCGTGTGTGAAGGCCGGATCGTCCGGCACCTCGCAGACAAGCTCGTCATGCACGCGCAGGACGACCGGGTAGCCGCTCAGCTCCGCCCGCCGCATGCCCGCCATGAACACGTCGCGCGCCACGGCCTGCACGATGTTCTCGACCAGCTTGCCGTAGTAGGTCTCGAGGGGCTGCCACTTGCGCGTGTACTGGTTGACACCGTCGTAGAGCAGCTTGCCGGCGTCGTCGGTGCGCATGTCGCGGTAGCACAGGTACCGCCCGCCCGGCAGGCGGATGCGCCCGTAGGACACGCCGTCCGGCCCCTGCACGTAGTCGAAGCGCAGCAGGCCGCGCACGTCGAAGCTCTCGCCCGGCTTCTTGAGGGCCGATCGCATCGCGCCCTCCACGTCGTACCACAGCTTCTTCGTCGCGGGGTGCGCCTTGCGCCACGCGTGGACGATGTCCATGATGCGCTCGTCGTCCATGGCGTTGAACACGTCGCCGCCCATGGTGCGGTAGGCACCGAGGCCACCGCCGTAGCCCCCAGCGACCTCGGGCACCTTACCCTGCGTCTGGCGCTCCTCCTTCGTCACCTCGCGCGGGTCTTTGCCGAGGATGCGCCCTGCGGTCACCTTGTACAGGTCGGGCCCCTCGCCGCGATCGTACGCCTTGAAGGCCTCGATCTTCCACTGCTCGTCGGCCAACCACGCCAACACGCGCCCCTCGATGTTCGACAGGTCGGCGATTACCAGCTTCTTGCCCGTCGCGGCGACAAGGCAGCCGCGCACGGCGAAGGCGCACCGCTCGCTGACGTTGTCCCAGAGGATGTCCTCGCAGTCGTGCTTGAACGCCTCGATCGTCAGCTCCTGCACGTCGCCGTCGAACCAGTCAGGCGATCGGGGCAGGTTCTGCGGCTGGAAGATCCTGCCGGCGTCGCGCCCTGTGCGCGAGGCGCCGCAGAACTGGATCGTGCCGCGCAGCCGCCCGTCGGACGACGCCGCGTCGAGCAGGGCCGCATACTTGGCGGGGCTGGTGGCGCTGGCCTGCTGGCGGATCTCGAGCAGCTCACGCGCCACAGGATCGAGGGCGCCCTTGAGCAGCTTGTCCACGCTCGCCTTCGTGAGGTCGGGCGTGACGACGCCGCGCCTCTCGCGCAGATAAAGCAGGAGCTTGTCGCGCTGCGTGGCCGAGGGCACCGCGCCGTCGGTCACCGCCTTCACACGATCGGCCAGAGCTCTTCCAGTTCGGTCAAAAGCACGTCCAGCAGCTCGGGCGAGTCCGCTATCAACGGTGACACCACGGTCATTAATTTCTTGGTCGATGAGCCATAGGTCGCGCTCATCCCGAACAGCGTTCCATCGAGGAAGGCGTCCGTGTACGTCTCGCATCGCGTCCACGTCGAGGCGGGCGTATTCGATGAAGGCGTTCCACTCATCGGGGTGCGTGTCCCTACCAGCCCTGCGGATCTTCCAATTCTTAGGGCAGGGCTTCGTGAACAGTTGTATATGACGACGGCCCTCCTTGTCTTTAGCTTTATCCTGCGGGACGCCGAGAATGTCGCAGAGCTGCCCCAGCGAGCCGGGCAGGGCGTGCTGCATCGCCAGCACCATGGTGTCGACGACCTTCTCGACGGGGATGGTGACGCCGCAATGGCGCAGCACCGTGCGGTCGAAGGCGCTGTTGTGGATGAACACACGATCGGCGCTGTCGATCAGCGCCTGCAGATCCTCACGCCAGCTAGGGCGGTCCTGCGTGTCCCACACGTCCGTGGGATGGTCGTCGATCGCCAGCGCGACAAGCAGCACCCCCGCCGCCTCGGCGTAGCGGTGCGCGCCGTGCTTGATGGGCACATCAGACCACGTCTCGGTGTCGAGCCAGAGCGCGTTCACGCAGCACCCGACTGACCGTGTTCGAACCGCGCGCTACGCGCCGCTTCGGCAGCAGCCACGATCTTGGGGTGATCGCCGCTGTAGGCTTTGTCGCCGTGGTACAGGCTGCGCCAGAAGCCCAAGGCTGCCGCTTCTTCGCGCGTACGCTTGTTGCCGCAGCTCTCGTCGCTGCAGATGCGCTCGCCGCGCCCATCGAACTCAATGCCGATCTTGTCGCACAGGGGGCAGATGCAGAACAGGTACGGGCCGTCCGTAGCGCCTGCGTGGTGCTCTCCGCCATCCTCCTCCACAACACCCACGACCCACCACTGATCGCACGCGTTGCCTGAGTGCTGGAAGCCGCCCCGCTCTACGTTGATGTAAGGTTCGCCAGCGACCAACAGGCCGTCCGCTTTGGTAGCCGCGCCGACGTAGGCCAACTTCCGGTATGCGTCTGTGTCACCCGGGTTGAAGCTCTCCGGCTTGACCTCGATCCAGTAGTTGAGCTCTGGCAGGAAGAAGTCGGGCAGGTAGTACCCAAGGCCGTGCGCGCTCAGGTCGAAGCCCTCGGGCTCGAACTGCCAGCGCAGGCCGAGATAGTCGAAGAAAACCGCCCAGCGCGCCTCAAGACGGCTGCGGAAGCGGTAGCCTTTGTACCGTGTTTCGATTGCTTTGATCATGCTGGGGTGTCCCTCTACCTAGGTGAGCCGCGCGTGAGGTATCAACAACGCAGGAGCAAACCCACACTCGCGCGCGGCTCGCCTAGATAGAGGGTGCGACGGAGAGTTAGCAACATCGCTGCCGGGTGGGAGAGGACGTCTCTCCGTCGCACCGCTCGTATAGGCTCAGAGGAGATCTAATCCAAGGGCCTTTTTGTACGTGTCGAGAAGCATCTCCATCTCGGCACGATCGTCGGGTTTCATCTTCCGCAGGCGGACGATCTGGCGCATGATCTTGGGATCATAGCCGACCGCCTTGGCCTCGAGGTAGACGTCCTTGACGTCGTCGGCGATGCCCTGCTTCTCCTCCTCGAGACGCTCGATGCGTTCGATCAGGAGGCGCAGGCGATCGTCGGCGCTGTTGTGTCCAGCTTCGCTCACAGGATGTCCTCGGCGTCCGCCTTGGCCTTAGCCAAACCAGCGAACTCATCCGCCGAGGCGGGTGCCGAGCCGCCGCCGACGTTCTCACCCTCGCCGGTCAGCATGACGCCGCGCAGCGAGCAGTTGATGCGCCGGCCCCACTTGTTGTCCTGCGCCCAGACTTCGATCGAGGCGTGGACGACAGCGCCGCTGAACGCCTTGCGCTCGATGTCACCCTTGCCGCTCACCTCTTCGCCGTACTGGTCGAACACGGTGGGCTGCGTCTTGGCGTTGCGGGTCGAGAGGTAGTGCTTGCCCTCGAAGCCCTGATAGGGCTCGCCGGTCTTCTTGGACTTGTAGACCTTCTTGGTGAAGCACACCTTGCCGTCCTCTTCGAGGAGAGACAGGACGCTCTTCGCCTTGTCCTTCCAAGCCTCCTTGGCCTCCGCCGCGACCGCGTCCTCGATCAGCTTCTGCTGCTCGGAGTTGGGCACGATCGGGAACTTGGCGCCGTACGCCGGTTCGCCTTCACCCAGCGACTGGGGTTCGGCGAGGGCGGGGAAAGCCAGAACGACGTTCTTCAGTGTAATGCGAGTAGCCATTTGCAATTATCCTTCGTCAGTTTGCAGGAAGTCGCGGAAGTCATCCGCGACGGATTGAACGGCCAGTGCTGACCGCTTGTCGGTGGCGGGTGCCACGGACGGCTTCCCCTTGCTCTGGGTGATGCGCTCAGACACCTTCGCCCAACGCTTCGGGTTTTGTTTGAACAGCTTCTCAGCCTTGGTCGGGGAGATCAAGCTGAAATCGTACATCTCATCCTGCCGCAGGCGGAAGGACTTGAATAGTGTCTCCACGGTATCGGCGTCGGACCACTTGCGCGGGCCGCGCTTGCCCTCGACGAGCTTGTACCCGTCGACGTTCTGGCCTGCCAGCAGGCGGCGCTCGACCTCTGCGCGCACGGCCTTGCACCAGTCCTCGACCAGACCGACCTTGGACATGGCGATGGGCAGGTAGTTGTCACCCGTCTGCATGTCGACCGTCTCGGGCGTGAAGTCCGCGAACTCGTCGATGGTCGCTGCGGCAGACCCGCCGACCACTTCGGCCACCTCAGCGCGCAGGGCGGGGCAGGTCGCCTTCGCCTTGCAGAAGCGGCACTGCTTTTCGGCAGGAAACAGGTACGCCTCCGCGCCGTAGGCCTCCGCGTCACCGACGGTGCGGGCGGCGTGGCTGGCTTCCAGACCGAAGTCGAGGAGCTGGTCGACGGTGATGACCCACTCGCTGACGTGGTTGAGGCGCGGCTGGTGGATCACCATGGCGACGTAGGCGAAGTCGCCGAGGATGTCGTACTCCTCCAGCGCGCCGAGGGCGTAGAGCTGCGTCTGCTCGTTCTCCTCGGCATCGACGCGCACGCCCATGCCGTACTTGAGGTCGATCACCTCGATCGTGGCATTGGCGTGGTCGACAATGACGACATCGCTCGTGCCGGTCGCGCCGGCCTCGCCGGTGATGTGCCCGATCGGCAGCTTGCACTCGACGAAGAGCGTCTTGCCCTCGGCACGCTCGCGCACCAGCTTGACGTAGTCGTCCACGTAGTCGGCCATGTCTTGCGTGATCGGCCAGTGGACGGTCTCGCCGTCGTCCTCGAACTCGATGCGCTTGCCCACGTAATCCTGCGCCGTGGCGGGCGGGCTCTCGAGGACGAGAGCCGCCAGCTCGTGCGCCGCAGTGCCCTCACGGGCGTAGCTGCTGCCAGTGTCTGGGTACGGTGCCTCGAGCACCACGCTGCCGGGGCAGCGCATCCAGCGATGCGCCCCCGACGGGCTGAGCTTAGCGTGCGCCATCACAGGGCGTCCTGCAGGGCGGCGACCAGCTCGGGCCAGCGCGCCGGATCGAGGTTCGACGCCTTCTCCACGCCGAACTGCGCGAGGATCTCCTGCGCCACGGGCTTGCCCTTGTCCTTGACGACGCGCAGGACGACCGGAGCGACGTCAGTGTCGAAGTTGAGCTCAGAGGGCGGGGCTTCCGGTTCGTTCAACTCAGCGATGGCCGCTTCGACAGTCTCGCTTTTGACGGTCTCGCCCTTCGCGACTTCTTCGATAGCAGCCTGCGTCTCGGCGTTGGGCGTCTTGGCTTCGGCCACCTCCTTCTTGGCTACGTCGCGCTGCAGGCTCGCGCCGATGGCAAGTAGCTTGTCCGACACCTCAGCGATGCTGTGGCCGGTCACTTCGATCTTAATCATGTATCAGTTTCCCTTTTGCAGTTGTTCGATCTGCGCCTGCAGATCTGCGATTTCATCGTCACGCTGGCTAATCATCAGTTCGAGCTGGTCGTTCTCCATGCCCAGCTCGTAGATCCGATCGTCGAGCCTGTTGGCGTCGCGCTCAGCGTCGCGTGCGCGCTCCTCGGCCTCAGCGAGACGTTCGTCCGCGTCGAAGTCCAAGTCCTCGAGGCGCTCGCCCAGAGCGATCGCCAGCTCGCGGTTGGGGTTGTAGCGCGCCTCCTCAACGAGACGCTTGATCTCCCACGTGCGGTAGGTGGTGCGGTCTGCCATTGTCTGTCTCCTCAAAAGTTCCACGGCTGTGCGCCGTGCTGCTTGGCGAGCTGGCGCGCCTCGCGCTTGCCGCTCACGTTGAAGGCGGCCACGTTCGACCGGCGGCCACCCGAGATCCGGTTGATGTAGAGGGTGGGCGGATACCGATTGGTACCCGCCGTGTATTCTGCTGCGAGAACGTCGCTCATGCTCACTCCCCTCAAGCCTTGCGGGCCACGACCTTGACGGTCGTGTAGCCCTTGCGGACCTTCTGGTTCTTGCTGAACCAGCGGCCATCGACGCCCAGCTCGCGGAGCTTGGCTTCGGCAGCCTTCGCGTCGAGGCTGCTGCTCTCGGACACGTAGCTCACGGTGGCGCGGAACAGCGAACCGTCGACGGCGGTCTCGCCGCTGATGATCAGACGTTCGATCAGATCGGCTTCGATCTTCTTGAGTTCGGCGATCTGCGCCTTGATGTCGCCCAGACGGTCGGCGACAGCGGAGGCGAGGTCAACGATATTCGGTTGGGTAGCCATGTCATTCACTCCTGCGTTGTTGATGTGCAGTATATGGGCGCGGTAAAAAGATATTGCAACCCCCTATTTGCAAAAAATTACGGCATAGCGATTATTCGTAGAATATCACGAGGTTACCTTGCAGCTTGAGCGGGCCGTCCTTCTCACGGCTGAGGGTGTTGATGGCGCGAACGACGCTCTGCCGGCGCGTGTCGCGCTTGCCTTCCTCGGGCGCGGGGAGCAGGTCCGCCGCCTTGTTGATGAGGTCGATCGCGGGCACGGTGCTCTCGGCGCCGAACATCGACATGACCTCGAGGATGTGGTTCTCGACCCGCCCGCGACGCTTGACGCCCTTGCGGTCCTCGTCCGGCTGGCGCACCGGCGCCTCGGTCTCGACGGCCACGCAGCTCGTCACGGGGTCGCCGTCCTCGTCGACGCCCAACTCGACCACCTCGAGCTTGAAGGGCCAGCGCAGGCCGTCCTCGCCGTCTTTCATCTTCTCGATGACGATCTCGCGGGTGTTGTCCTCGTGGCGCACCACCTCGATCTGCACGTCGGCTGCGGCCTTGATGCCCGACCAGCCGCGCGAGCCCTTGCTGAGATCCTTGCCCGCGTGGTGTACGGCGAGCACCATGGCGCGCGTCGCCGTGTGCAGCAGGCGCAGGTTGGCGAGGGCGCGGCCCATGTCCTCAGACGTGTTCTCGTTCGCGCCCGGCGTGACCTGCGCGAGGGTGTCGACGATCACGAGGTCGACGTCGCCCAGCGCCTCGATCTGCGCGATCACCTCGGCGATGTCCTCGCTGTCGAGGAAGTTGGGCGCAGCCGTGATGACGTGGATGTCGAACGCGTCGCGCAGGTCGAAGCCGTGGTGCTGGGCCAGCGCCTCGCCGCGCCTGCCGATGCCTGAGCCGCCCTCAGCCGCGATGATAACCACCTTGCCCCGCTTGACGCGCCTGCCGCGCCAAGGGAGGCCCATGGCGACCGCGAAGGCGAAGTCGAGGGCCACGAACGTCTTGCCGCTCCCCGACGCGCCGAAGAGGATGCCCAGCTCGGCGTCGGGCAACACACCCTTGATGATCCAGCGCGGCGGCTCGCCCGTGACGAGGTCGAAGATGGGCACCGGCCCGAAGCGGCTGGCAGACTTGTTCGGCAGCTCGGCGCGGATCTCGGCGACGCGCTCCAGCACCTGCTCGGGTGTGGGTGTCTTGCGCTCGCCGTAGCCCGCCTCCTTTGCCATCTTGATCACGCTGGCCATGGTGACCTGCCTCTTGCCCGGCGCGGGCTTGAGGCTCTCCCACTGGTAGCGCAGGGCCTCTGTGCCGGGGTAGTTGTGCCCCTCGCTCGACCACGTGTCCCACAGGTCAAAGCCGGTGTCGTCTCCGTCCGTCTCGTGGTGCAGGGCCATGCCCACGCGCAGCCACTGGTCGCGCCCCATGCCGGGGTCGAGGTAGCTCAGGTAGCCCTGCATCTCATCGACGGTGAGGCCCAAGCGCGGCTCGCGCCCCGCCATGAAGTCGTCGGGGTCTGCGGTGGGCGATGACGACGCGCCGAAGCGGCGCTCGGCCAGCGCACGCGTGCCCTCGTCCACGTCGGCGATGCGGTCCTCGTAGCCCAGCAGGTCGCAGATGGGCAGGATGTTGCCCGTCAGCGTCACGAAGCCCGACGAGCTGAAGGTCTCGATGCCATACTGCTCGGGCGTGGCGTGGCTCTTGTGGTTGCCCAGATCGCCGCGCAGGGCCACGCGCAGGCCGGTGCCGCTGGGGCTGTACTCGGCATAGGTGCGGCTGGCGATCGCCTCGATCTCGGCGGGGATGTTGCCCATGCCGTCGACACACTTGTCGAAGTCGAGGAAGGTGTAGCCGAAGTCGGCCAGAGGTGCGAAGCCCACACCGTCATAGCCTCCCCGCGCCGCCGCGTCGCGCGCCACCACGAATGTGGTCAGCCGGTCGCGATCGGTCGAGCCTCCCTGCGTGCCGTGGCGGCGCGTGCCGTCGGCCCAATAGGGGATCTTGCGCGGCTTCGCCTCCCCAGCGAACTGCTCGAAGCGCCACACGAGCCACGCAGGCAGCTCGCGCAGCGGCTCCGGCACGCGCACGTCCCCGATCGGCGGGAACAGCGGTACTACGTTCGACATTGTGCCTCTCCCACCCAGCAAGGCTATTCGCCGGCTCTGGGCGATGACAGCGCCTGTGCGAGGCTGGGCTCCATCAGGCGGTTGCGGTCGATGTCAAAGACGGCCTCGATCGCCACGGCACGCTCTACGGGCGCCCAGCCGCGCTTGCGCCAGTGGTAGATGGCCTGATGTGTGACGCCCATGCGCCGGGCGAAGGCAACGATGCCCCCGCCCTTCTGTACAGCCTCGTCCATGGCGGCGAGGAAGTCTGCTCGATTATCGGTCAATGTGCTGCTCCTGCGTCGAAACGCTCACCCTTGCGGCCAAGGCGGCCCGTCTTGGGGTTGCGATAGTGCCCTTCGGCGATGACTTGTTCAAGCCTGTGGATTTCGGCCTCGAGGTTCTTGGCCTTCAATGCGTGCGTCTTTGCTTCCACGCGCATGGTGGCGCTCTGTGAGCGCAGCACGTCTGCCGCGCCGTCGAGTGCCAACGCGTACTCGCGGGTCTCGCGGCGGGCTGCGGCCAGCGCGCCCCACGGGTTGAAGATGTCAAGCAGCGTCACTGGTTGTCTCCTTGGGTGCTTTGCGTTCCGCCTCGGCGGGCGATCTCGCGGTCGATATAAAACCGCGCCTTGCGCAAGTCCTCGACCGCATCGTGCTTCAGGTCACAGCGCCAGATATATTTGAGGGCATTGCCCAGATTGAAGCCCATATGCTCGGTGATCTGGATGCACTCAATGCCGCTTGGATGCGCTGTGTAGTGCTTAGGGTGGTTCACGGGGTCAGACACGTTCCTTGTTCCTTTCCTTGCGCTCTGCCCAAGTCAGGCCGTCAGCGCCGCGTAGGGGCCACGCGCTGTCCGGACTGGTGCGGCGGGTCGGGTCGGGCTTGCACCCCATGACGATCTTGGGTTCGGTCATTGCTCGTTCTCCCACACGATCTTGCCGCCGCGCTTGGCGAGGGCTTCGCTGATCTTGGCGCATTCGTCTCGTGCATCGTCTACATGGTTACCGGGAAATGCTTCTAACCACACATCAACCAACGGATCGGGTTCGGCGATGATGAAGCGAGACAGTTGCATCCCGTCCTCAACCACACCCCACTCACGCAAAGCATCGCTCACCTCCTGCCGGAAGGCTTCGTGCTGCTCGATGGCGCGGCAGAGGGCTTCGAAGGGCGGAAACACTCGCCTAGCAGGGTATCGCTGCACGTCAGGCCAAACGAGTTCTGAGTAAAGCGCGTCCATCATGGCAGCAGCCTTCTTCTCGATGTCGTTCATTTCCTCATGTCCTCGATCTCTTGCGCCTGAGCCTCGTATTCGGACAGGTCGAACAGGTGTTGCACCTCGAACGGGATGCCGTCATTGTCTGCCAGCCATGCGGCCATCCTCAAGCGGCGGCTCATGTCAGCCACGCCCAGACAAGCGCGCCAACGGCGATCCAAAAGCACACAGTCAGCGCCAAGACGACTTGGCACCCACGGGGGTCGAAGTCTTCGTCAAACATTATTCCACCCTCCAGCAACGTGCTTCGCCTGCCTCTCGGTCGGTTCGGACAGTAAACTTGCCCCCATGTGTGCGGGCGTAGCGTATGGCGCTGCTACGCAAGCGCACGGCGGAACGCGGCACTGGACTTCTGCGGCCTTCGTCGTGAACCAGCGCGCGGTTAGAATGTTGGGATACCGCATTACACAATCTCCAAAATCAAAGCATAAACCATCAGGAACGCGGGCAGCACCAGCGATCCGGCGGCGAGTTCGATGTAGCGGGTCACTTGAGGCGCTCCTGAAGGGCAGCGTGGAGGCGGTCTATGTGTTCAACGCTCCACCACTTTGCACCGCTTTTGTTTGCTTCGTTCTGCGCCTCCCGCACCACCTCCCGCGTCAGTTCCTTGCGCGGGGCCAGTTCCATGCCACGGTGAAGGGCGGCGAGGGCGATGGCCATTTCCTGTTCGTCATCCCAAACACCATCAAGCCACTGCCCCTTGCTTTCGTGGGTGTCGCAGGTGTCAGCGATAATTTGCCGCGCCTCGACCAGCAACGGATCGACCGGCTCCTCGGCAATCAGTCCTCGCTCGCGGAATATCTCGATGAAAGTGGCAGGCGCTGATTTTTGCGCTTGGTTCCACATTTCAATTGCCTGCGCTTCGGTCAGCAGCTTCGGTTCAGTCATTATTCTACCCTCCAACAGCGCACCTCACCCGCCTCGCGGTCGGTGCGTACGGTAAACTTGCCGCCATACCTACGGGTGTGTTGGGTGGTTGCTGAGCGTAGCTTGAGTGCAGCGCGGTCTTCCCCGTTGTGCATCTCACCTGCCAGCGGTACAGCAAAGCTGTCCCCTACGACCATATCAGGGAAGGGGTACTTCCGTGGTCGCCCCTCGGTGGGTGGTGGAACTGGTACGTCCTTGTCGATCTTGATCATCACGCGAGGATCTCCTCAATGTTGTCGCGGATCTCGATCAGCGCTTGGCGCAGTGCGCGCACCTCGTCTCCGGAAGCGAAGTGCAGCCGGTCGATGACGCGCCACGCGGCGATGATGTCTTCTTCGAAGTCCATCACAGTGCCTCCCCGACCACGACGCTGACCTCGGGGGCCGCCTCAAGCACGCCCATGATCTCGCGATGGCGCGAGCGGTCGGCGGTCGCCTCGTTGAACGAGCAGCCGAGGGTGCGCTCGATCGCGCCCAAGCGCAGGTCTTCGAGCTTGGTGAAGATGCGACGAGCGTCGTCGTCAGCGCCGACGTACTCGAAGAAGTTGGCGGGGATCGAGACGACCTCCACGCGGTTGACGCGCGAGGCGTCGAGCTGCGAGAGAAGGGCTTGGGCGGCGGGTTCTTGGTGCCAGTTGATCATGTCGGTAGCTCCTGTAGGCGTTGTTGATGAGCCCTTCTCTCACATGTAGGTGTGGGTTGCAATAGCTATTTTTACTTTGGGTCCACACCTCAGAGATCGTGTCGCTCGGCGAAGTCCCGATCGGCACGGTGGGCCCACCACAGGGTGAAGGCGAGGAAGACGAGTAGGATCTCCATGCCTACGCCCTCCGCTCGTTATGCTGGCGCTTGAGGTGCGCGATGATGCGCGGGTGCTGTTCCTGCAGCGCCGCCAGTAGGCGCTCGCTGCTGCGCTCCATGGTGCGGCGGCGTTCTAGCTCGATCGCAACTTGGTTGTCGTATGGGCGGGCCATGGCTCAGCCCTCCGTCTGCTTGGCGCCGGTGCGCAAGGCTTCCACGATCGCGAGCACGAAGGCCGAATTATCCGCATCGCCGAGGAGGACATTGTCCGCCCCGTCGCGGTTGCCCGCCTCGAAGAGGGCGCGGTAGCCGATCTTGCGCGCCTCGAGGACGATTGGGTCAACGTCGAGTTCGGGGTGCGCAGCCAGTGCACGCGCCTTGAACGCACGCAGCTCCTCGACCTCGCGGCGCAGCTCCTCGACCTCGGCCTTGAGCGCCTCGATCTCGATGTCCGCCGCCGCGATCGGCTCGACCGTCACGTCACGCGCGCCTGCGGGGTAGTAGTGATAGAAGCGGCCCTTGCGCTCGCGGCGGAGGAGGCCCCGCTCGGCGAGGATGCGTCCGGCGGTGCTGATGGTGCTCTCACACAGGCTCGTCTCGCTGGCGAGTGCGTCAGTGCGGATGCCCGGCGACGCGCGGGTAGCGGTGAGGATGGCTTTGGTGACGTGGTCACTGGGATTGTAGACGTTCTTGGTAGGCATTGGCTCAGTCCTCCGTCGGGTGAGTTGTTGGGTCGGGGATGCGCGCACCCAACGAAACGCGCACCCCCATAAGCTCAGTTGATGGTCGGCTCGCCGGCGACGATGCCGATCGCGGGCAGCCCAAGGGTGACGTTGCTGTCTGTTCGGCGCGCGGCGTGGCGCATCTTGCGATGCGCCTTTGCCTCGATCTGGCGGATGCGCTCTGGGCGGACGCCCATATCTTTAGCGATGTCGTCGAGTGTCTCACCGGCCATGCGGGCTTGCACGACGGCGCGCTCGCGCGGCGTGACTTGCCCGAGTAGCTTGTCGACTTCGATCTTGGCCCACGTTGCGTCCTCGGGGTTGCCTGTAAGCAGCGCCGCCACGTCGCTGGCGTCCAGCTCCAGATCGACTGTGTTCTCCGCGATCGGGCGCGTCGTCTGCTGCTCGTTGAACATGTCCTCGGGAAGGCAGCCCAGTGCGCCTGCCAAGGCCAGCACCGGTTTGCGCCACTCGCCCGTTTGCAGGATGGGGCTCTTGCGCATGTTGATCACGCGGCCCACCTCCTGTTGGCTAACGCCAGCGGCTCGCGCCAGTTGGGCTGCCGTGGTGAAGCCGCGCTCGCGCATCAGCCGGACGACCCTCCCGTTGCGGACGCGAAGGGTGATGACGTAGTCCTTGCCCATAAGCTCAGTCCTGCTCCGCCGCAGCGGCAGCGCGGCGCACCTGCGCGACGAGGTACTCGGCCATCTTGACGCAGGGGCGGTCTGGCGCGGGTGCCTCGTAGTCGCTGTCGTCGATGATGACGCCCTCGCAGTCGCGACGCTCGACGATCTCCCAATCTCCGCCGAGGACGAAGCAGCCGTTGTCGTCACCCGCCGAGATCATGTCACGCACGGTGCCGAGGGCGACCGACGTGTCGCGCTCGAGGCCGAAGAAGGTGCAGATGAGGCCGGTGAGGCGGGCGAGGGCGTAGGTGCCGTCGCTGCCCGGCGAGTGGTAGCCCAGCTCCTTGGCTGCGGCGCAGAACGCCTCGATGCTCTCGCGCCCGCCGTTCCAGTGGACGTAGATGCACGCGCTGTCCTCGCTGAACGGTGCGGTGGTGATGGTGGCTCGGTTACCCATGGTTGTGTGCTCCTGCTTTGCGTTGTTGATGGCGGCAGACTTTTTTCGCGCCCTCGGTCTGCCAGCGAGGTTGGAGTGGGGATGGAACGGCCCCCGCGAAACCCTATGCTCAGTTGATGGTCAGCTCGTCGGCGAGGATGCCGTCGAAGATCGGCTCGAAGTAGCGCGCCTCGATCACGGTGCCGCGACCCCACGTCTGCGCGTCGGCGGGCAAGTGCTCGGCGACCCACACCTCCGCCGCGTCGGTCTGCGGCGTGAGGACGATGATCGAGCCGTGGTACGTGGCGGTGAAGTCGATGGTCATGTCGTGTCTCCTGCGTTGTTGATGGTGGGGGAGGCCGGGGCCTCCCCGCTGAGGGTTACGCTGCGTAGAACTCGTCTTCGAGTAGGGCGTACTCGTGGGCGTCTGTGCCATAGTAGCCGCCGTTGCCCGACACCCAGAACTGGGTGTCGATGCGCAGGGCCGCGCGGACGCGCCACACCAGACGCTCGGCTTGTTCAGCGGTGAAGTAGGCGAAGCCCTTCGGCCCTTCGTGTTGGAACCAACGACCGTCGGCAGCCTTGGCTTCGACGACGAAAGCGCCCGGCTCGATCTCGGTGGCGTTCGCGTAAACGATTTTGGTGGTCATGTCGTTGTCTCCTGTGTGCTTCGTTGATGCCCCACATATAAGGCCGTAAAATTTGATTGCAACCCCCTATCTGCATTTTTTTACGTGTTCATGCGCAGGCCGGTGCGATCGACGAAGTCGGCCCACGCGGCCTCGGTGTAGGGCCGGCGCGAGGGCTCGTAGACCGCGCCTGTCTCGCGATCGACGAGCTGCCCCTCGCGGATCTCGGCGACGCGCCAGTAGCCCCGATCGAAGGCTTGGTTGGGCTGGTGCTGCCAGCGGATGGCGCGCTGCGCGTTCACGTCGCGGGGGTAGCCGTGGATGTTGAGCACCCACGGGTCGTCGCTGTTGGCCGCGCCGATGACGTAGAGTGGGTTGGTCATGTCTCAGTCCTCCTGATCCTTGATCGCCAGCGCCTCGTACTGCGTGACGCCGCCTCGGGGGCCGATGCGGGCGCGGAAGCCGGATTTGGTGTTGTCTGGGCGTCTTGCGACGCAGGTAACAGTGACGGCCTTGTCGCCCCACGATCGGGCTGTGGTTAGGGTGCGGATCTCGCTTCCGTCCGCTATGTGCGCGTCAATCAGCCGGTCCCTCGCGGCGGCCTGCTTATCGGTGGCGCGCCAACCTTCAGCAGCGTT
>Ga0181355_1000428_pt1 | contig 17998 bp, 21 predicted proteins | sample Fa13VDMM15DN_FD_130099 | JGI IMG/M metagenome (GOLD analysis project Ga0181355, IMG submission 130099) | Freshwater viral communities from Lake Michigan, USA - Fa13.VD.MM15.D.N | ecosystem: Environmental > Aquatic > Freshwater > Lake | place: USA: Michigan | collected 2013-09-23 | reverse complement strand
TTCCAGAGTAAGGCTATTCAGGAATTGTTTCCTGCTGCTGGTCCTGTAAGAACCCAGATTATTGGTGAGCATACTGAAGAATCTGTAGCTCAAGCTGACCGCATCAAGAAGTTTATGAACTACCAGTTAACGGACATGATGCCTGAATATTTTGAGGAGATGGAGCGTATGCTATTTCATCTTCCTCTTATTGGGTCTGCTTTCAAGAAAGTTTATTTTGATAAAGGATTAAACCGGCCAGTATCGGAGTTTGTCCCTATTGACCAATTTTATGTTTCGTATTATGCTACCGACCTGCGAAGGGCAAATCGCTACACCCATGTAATTTATAGAAGCCCAGTAGAGATGCAGCGTGACATTGCCGCAGGAATGTATGCTGACATGGCTTTAGGACAAGCAGGTATGCCGGACCCTACGGCAATATCTTCCAAACTGAATTCTATCATGGGTCTTTCTTCCTCCTCCCTGAATGATCCACAGTATGTTCTATTAGAGCAGCATTGTTATTTGCAACTCCCAGAACATTTACAAGACGGTGTAGGCGATTTGTCCCTCCCTTATATTGTGACCTTAGAAGAGAAATCTCAAAAGGTTCTAGCTATCCGTAGAAACTACGACCAGGGCGATCCGCGAAAAGAAAAAAGAGTATATTTTACTCACTACAGATTTGTGCCTGGGTTCGGTTTCTACGGACTTGGTTTAATCCACTTCTTAGGTAACTTGACCATGACAGCAACCGCTGCCATGCGTAGCTTGATTGATGCTGGTCAGTTCGCCAGTCTTCCTGCTGGTTTTAAGGCTAAGGGTGTCCGTATCGTAGGGGATAATACCCCTATTGGTCCAGGTGAGTGGAAGGAAGTTGAGGCGGTAGGTAATGATCTAACCAAGATGATCATCCCTCTCCCTTACAAGGAGCCTTCTCAGACATTGTTTCAGATGCTAGGGTTTGTTACAGGCGCTGCACAGAAGTTTGCTGACAGCACAGAGCAGGTTGTATCAGAAGCAGCCTCATATGGCCCTGTAGGAACGACTATGGCCCTCCTAGAAGCATCTAGTAAGTTCTTCAGTGCCATCCATAAGAGGCTCCACAAGTCTCAGAAGGATGAATTTAAGCTTTTAGCCAGTATTAACTATGATTATCTACCTGAAGAAAGCCTCTGTCATATTCCAGATAGCTCCCTAAAGATTTACAAGGCTGACTTTGACGGGCGTATTGATGTTATTCCTTCATCCGACCCCAACATTCCTTCTAATGCTCATCGTATGATGATGGGGCAAATGGCCCTTCAGATGGCAAATAGTTCTCCTCCAGGTATGTTTAACATGGAAGAACTGAACCGCAACATCCTTAGTGCTGCTAATATTCCTAATTTAGACCTAATTATGCCAAGAAAAGTAGAGGCTATTCCTTTGGACCCTCTATCTGATATTGCTGCTGCTGTTAAGGGACTACCGATTAAGGCTTTCATTGGACAAAACCATGAAGCTCATGTTCAGGCTAAAACCTTGTATGTACAAGATCCCTTGAATGGCGGTAGTCCCTTTATGCAGCGTATTGTTCCTGTTCTTCAGGCCAACATCTCTGAACATATGATCTTGAAGTATCAGGAGCAGGTTAACGGCGTTGCGCGTCAAATGCTTCAGATGATCCAGCAGCAAGGGATGGAAGTAGGTCAACAAGATCAACAGATTGATCCTAATGATCCTAAAGTTATTGAGATGGTCATGGCTCAGGCTGCTCAACAGGTATCACAGGCTAATCAGGCTATGGCCGCTCAACAGGCTGCTGGAACACCTGAAGCTCAGATGGTTGCTCTGGAAGGACAGCGTATCGGTATTGAAGGCCAGCGTGTAAGTATCGAAGGCCAGCGTCTACAGATTGAGATGGCTAAGGCAAGCGCAGATTCTCAGCTAAAGCAGCAGGAACTAGCGATTAAGGAAGCTCAAGTTAAAGCTAATCTTATCAAGGAAACCTTAAAAGCAACATCAGAAGCTGATAGAGATGATAAGAATCGTGTCTCTAAAGAAGCCATTGCTAAGTTGAATGCAGGTGTAAAACAAGCTGGTTCTGCCGGTAACCTAAAATTACAAGAAGATATGAAAGCCGCTGATTTAATGGGTACTTTAGTAAAAGAATCTAATAAACTTAACGGTAAAACTCCTACAATGCCATCTATAAGTGGGGGTTTAAACACCCCCTAATATGGTTTTAGTAGAGGAACTAAATGTAGCTATAGATAAGGAGATTGCTACTTTATCTAGATCATTAATAGCAGGAAATGTGGAAGATTATGCTAATTACAAATATGTAGTAGGAAGAATTGCTGGTTTAGAGTGGGCAAAAGAGAACTTTCATCATATAGTAAAGACAAGGCTCTATCAAGACGACTTTTAAATAATAATAATAATAAAGAGGAAAGATAAAGAAAAATAACATGCAAGTAGTAAAAATGGATAAAGCAATGAGTAATGATGAGTGGATTTCTGATGACGGCATTGAATTAGAAGATAAAGATCTACCTATTATTAAAGGATATCATGTATTGCTTCGTCCTGTTTACTTACGGGATAAGACAAAGGGAGGTATTTACTTACCTGGGAAGATTGTAGATGATATCAATTACTTAACTACGGTAGCTAAGGTTGTTCTTTTAGGTGATTTAGCTTACAGGGATAAGGAAAAGTTTCCTCTTGGTCCATGGTGCAAGAAGGATGATTATGTTTGCTATGGCAAGCATACAGGGCAAAAGCTTGTCTATAAAGGGATTAAACTCCTTCTAATCTTTGATGATCAGGTAATTATGCAGGTTGGTAATCCTAAAGACTTAGATACTACCTTTAACTTAACACCTTAAGAAAATAAAATAACTTAACTACTTGCATCTTTAAAGAAAATGTATTATAATAGAAGGGTGACACATAAAAGTTCTCCTACCGGGAAATAGGAGCTGCTTATTTTTTTTTAAAATAAAAAAGAAAAAGAAAGATTTCCTGTAAAGAAAGAAAGTAAATTAACATGGATAAAGAAGAAACTAATAACGACAACTGGTCAACAATTGCAGTTACAGATAAAGGACAAGACCTCCTAAAGGTAGAATATGAAATCGAACCCATTAACTCCAAAGAAAAAGAAGTTTCTTCTAACCAGAGCAACAGAGCGCAAGAAGAAGGCCAAAGAAGTCAAGCTCAAGGAACTCCAGCTACAGTATCAAGTTCAGTTGCTTCAACTAAAGAAGAGCATGGAAATGAAGAAGCAGCCAGTGAACATCCTGAATTGGTTGGTGTTGAAACTCAAGGCGCTCAAAAGCGCATTCGTCAGCTTATTCGTCAGCGTAAAGAACGGGATGAAGCAATTACTCGATTGGTTACGGAAACCACTTCTCTAAAGGCATCGCTTCAAGAACGAGACACGCAGTTAACGGCTACCCTAAAAAATTCTTTAGCTTCTACGGAAGGTTCTGTCGAAGCTAATATTCAAAATGCAAAAGAACTGTTCAAGCGTTCTATTGAAAATAGCGACACTGATGGTTTGTTAAATGCTCAAGAAGCAATGGCAAAAGGTTATGCTGATATTGCAGCTATTAGAGAAAAGAAGAATGCTTGGCTAGAATATGAGGCTCGTCAGAAGGAACAGCAGACTACGGTAAGACAGCAAGCAGCCGCCCCACAAGAAAAAGTATACGATGATAAGGCTATTAAATGGGCGGGTAAGAATGATTGGTTTGGTAAAGATCAAGTAATGACTAAAGCTGCTCTAACTATTGATGAGCATTTACGAGAAGAAGGTTATGATTCTTCTGAAGAAGATTACTATACTGAAGTTGATCGTCGTCTTAGAGATCAATTTCCTACTAGAAATCAGGAACAGCAGCAGCAAGAAGCTGAGCCTCCTGTAAGACAACAGCAAACACGCGCTGTTCAATCGGTAGCGGGTGCATCACGAACATCCCCTAAGATCTCATCTAATGGAGGGAATAAAGTCAAACTAACTCAGGATGACGTTAGACTAGCCAATAAATGGGGTATCCCTTTGGAGAAGTATGCCGCAGAAAAGCTTAAAGTTCAAGAAGCTGATGGCGACTATACTTCTATTAATCTCTAAAGAAAAAAAAACTACAACGTGGAAGGGCTAAAATAATACAAAATGACAAATAATTTAAGTCGCGCTCAAGAAGAACTAGTATCACGAGAAGCATCTGAACGGTCAAATAAGGCTCGCAAAACAGTATTTGAGGAACCTAATTGGTTAGAAATTCCTGAATCTGTTAAGAAACGATTCCTAAGTCAGGGTTATGCTTTACGCTGGATCCGCGTAATGGTTAATAACAATGAGGATTACCAGAATATTGGTAAACGTCTTGCTGAAGGATGGGAATTTGTGGAAAGCGAATCTGTTCCAGATATGCTTAATTCCTCTGTCGTGAGAGAGGGTGGACGATATGCAGGTGCAGTCTGTCGCGGAGACTTGGCGTTGGCAAAGATGCCAGCAGAACTTGCTCAATCTCGTCAAGAGTTTTACGAGAATCGTAGTAAAGAAATGGTTCAGGCAGTTAATGCTCAGTTGATGAGTAATAACGATTCCAAGATGCCAATTCATAATACGAGTAAAACTCAAGTTAGTCGCGGAAAGATTCCAAAGTTCCAGGACTAATTACTCCTCTAGTATCTTATCTTAAGTAAATAAGTGACTAAGTTTTTTCTCTCATGTTTAATATTATAAAGCAAAATAGAAAGGTAAAGTGTTCTTAATATGTCTACATCTAAAGCACTGGCCGGTTTTGCTCCTTCTCGCGTTCGTGGTGGTAGTCCTAATTCAAGCGGTAGCAACAGCTATCCAATTGCAAGCGGCTATGCATCTAATATCTTCACTGGTGACATTGTAGTTAACGCAAGCGGGTTCATTAACGTCCTCACAACCACAACTCAGAAGGCCATGGGTGTTTTCATTGGCTGTCATTATGTAGCAGATGGTACTCCAACTTGGAAGCCTTATTGGCCTTCAGGCACTTCAACAACTGAAGCTTATGCTAATGTTGTTGATTCTCCTTCCGCAACATTCATTGTTCAGGCTGATGCATCAGTTTCTGCTGGTGATATCAACAGTCAGAACTTCCAGGTCACACTAGGAGCTGGCTCTACCATCACTGGTAAGTCTGGCTTTGGCATCGCTGCTGGCACTCGCACAACGGGTACTGGCATGGTTCGGGCAATTTCCGTACTAGAAGTCGGTGGTAATGACATCAACGTAGCCGCAGAACGTGCATTCCCACAACTTGAAATCCGTATTGTCAAGCATGTTGATGCATACATCTCTGCTGACTCATCAGTTAACTAAAGAAAGGAAGTAAAGACAAATGGCTATTAATCGTTCTAGTATTGCCAGAGAACTTCTTCCTAGCTTGAATGCCGTGTTCGGCGTTGAGTATGGTAATGTTGATAACGAACATGCAGTTCTCTATAAGACAGAAAACTCTGATCGTGCATTTGAAGAAGAAGTTCTATTCACTGGTTTCGGCACAGCACCAACTAAGTCAGAAGGCGCTGGCGTTCAGTATGACTCAGCACAGGAAAGCTATGTAGCTCGTTACACTAACGAGACTATTGCTCTTGCTTTCTCAGTCACTGAAGAAGCTATGGAAGACAACCTGTATGATACCTTTGCAAAGCTCCGCGCAAGCGGTCTTGCTCGTGCAATGGCAAATACCAAGCAAGTTAAAGCAGCCGATGTTTTCAACAACGGCTTCAGTAGCTCGTATCTAGGTGGAGATGGTGTTGCACTATTCTCTGCTTCACACCCAACCGTAGGCGATGGCTCTCAGTCAAATACCTTCGGTGCAACCGACCTAAGTGAATCATCCCTTGAGTCTGCCTTGATCCAAATTAGCAAAGCTAAGGATGATCGTGGTATTCTTATTGGCGCACGGGCAGTCTCTCTGCATATCCCATCTGATTTGGTATTTACTGCCGATCAGATTTTGCACAGCACCTTATCAACCACAACCGTAACAAACTCCACAACTGGTGTTACGAATGTGAATGATATCAACTCAATCCGTAATCAGGGTTTGGTTCCTAAGGGGTTCTTTGTAAACCGTCGCTTCACTGACACTAACGCTTGGTATATGAAGACTGATGTTCCCAATGGTACCAAGATGTTCGTTCGTGTTCCTCTTCAGACGAAGATGGAACCCGACTTCGACACTGGCAACCTACGTTACAAGGCCCGCGAGCGTTACAGCTTTGGCTGGTCTGACTGGCGTGGTTTCTACGGTGCTTCAGGTAGCACCTAGTAGCTAATAAAGAAAAAAAAATAGGTAAGGAGGAGAGGAGGAGATAAAAGTCCTTCTCTCCCTCCCCCTAAAAAAAATCTTCTCCTCTATATTTGTTTATAGGGAGCATAAAGAAAAAAAGAATAAAGACGAAGCCTACAGACTAAATGTTTTTTTTGCTTCTTAACTTAGTTAATTTTAAGCATATATAAATAAAAAGGAAAAGAGAATACAAAATGGGAACAAATACACCCCTTCGACAAGGCTTTGTAACAGGCAGCGGCGCTGTCTTAGATGTAGTATCTAGTGTAACGGTAGCTAACACACGTATTAGAGGTATCTATGCTTCCGGTGTTGGCACCTTTCTGATTACAGGAACATCAACTTCTCCTTATGGAGCTATTAAGGGAAGCAATATTAAGTTTGTTTTAACAACTGCTAATGATGCAGAAAATATTGTTATTGGAGAGTTAGGACTTAGGATGGAAGGTGCTGTAATGGTATCTGCTCCTACTTCTGCTTCTACTGTAGCAGTTTTCTATGGCTAGTTACACATACTTAGTTAACGATATTATCCAGGCTTGTGAGAACGATAGCACAGAGTTTGCTGCTTATGTTCCCAACATGGTATACCGTGCTGAAGAACGAATGACAACTGATTTAGATGACTATGGTTTAGTCAGCTACACTTCTGTTGCCATTAGTGCGTCTAATAATCAATTGACGCTTCCTTCAGGAACTAGGGTTGTTAAAAACATCAACTTCATTTCAAATAGCTCTAAGATCAATCTTCTTTTAAGGACCGATGAATATATTAATGATTACTGGCCGGTTGCAGCGTCTACATCTGAACCTAAATACTATGCTAGAAGGAACAACACTACTGTATTATTGGCCCCAACTCCAGTATCTACGTATGATGCCACTGTTGTTTATGTAGCTCGTCCAGCTACTTTAAGTTCTGTATCAGAGAATAATTACTTCTCTGATTTTTGTTATGGCATGTTGTTCAATGCTTGCATGGTTGAAGCCATGATGTATCAAAAAGACTATGCTGCCTTGCAGCTATTTGAGGCTCGTTATAATGCATTACTTGAATTGCAGCGTAATCAGGCTCGTAGAACTCGTAGAGATGACATGGAAGCTCCAAGCAGTCCTGCTGGCGCTGATGACAATATCATTAATAAAGCTAATTAAATAAAAGGAATAATTATATTATGAGTGCAGCTACAGAAGCTATTAAACGTCTTAAAGAAGCAAAAAATAGACTAAATAAAAAAGAAATTTTGGATGAAGGAGTAACACAAGCAGCGTTAGAAAAACGATTAGCAGCTATAAGAGGGAGTAAACCAGTTGTTCCGCCAGGAACAAGACCTTCGCGTAGAGATGCATCAGAAGATCTAAAAATTACTCCAGAGGGTAAAGAGCGGATTGCCCGTCTAGCAGCAGAGAGGAAAGCATCAGAAGCTAAGAAAATAGCTGATGATGCAGCAAAGCCTAAGCAAGTAGCTAAAGAAGCAGCAGATCTAAAAGTTACTTCTACTCCTACTCCTACTGTTACTGGTTCAACTTCCGCTGTTTCAACTCCTACTGCTGCAGGGCCGCGACCAGGAGTTGATCGCTCAGGGGCTAATCCTTCTGCTGCTTCTAGTAGAGCGACAGATGCAGAAGTAAATAAAGCTATTATGGGAAGTTATAAACCTCCTCCAGGTTCAACTCCTGAACAAATTAAAAATGCTGTAGCTGCTCAAAATGCAAAGTCAGCAGCGGATTATGCAGCAAAACAACCAAAAACAGGTGGTGGAGCAGGTGGTGGAGCAGGTGGTGGAGCAGGTGGTGGAGCAGGTGGTGGAGCAGGTGGTCCTTCAACAGCAGGTGTTCTTCCAGCAGTAGTACGAGAAATGGCTAAATATAATGTAGGTAAACTTGCTCCTTATATTGCAGGTACTGGTCTTACTATTTCAGGTCTTGCTGCTTATTTAAATAATGATGGAGATTCTTCTGGTGCTGGTGGTGCTGGTGCTGGTGGTGGTGCTGGGGGTGGTGCTACTGGTGGTGGTGCTACTGGTGGTGGTGCTGGTGGTGGTGGTGCTGGTGCAGAGGCATCAAAATTACTTCAAGATTTACAGGACAAGAGTGATGAAGAAGATATCAAAAATAGAAGTTATAAATTGCCTCCTCTTGATGGTGGTCGTACTGTAGCCACTCGAAAAGAGCCTGTAGCACTTACTTCTGAAATGGAAGCCGCTTCTGATAAGAAGAAAAGACCTAAATTCTTTGACGCTCCTTTTGAAAATGTCTTTGGTTCAGAAAATGTAAAGTATGAATATCCAGATCAGGATAGAGAAGGTCGTCGTGATCGGTCAGTAAAAAGAAAACATGGTGGTATGATTGCTAAAGGCCAGAATAAATCAAGCAGTTCTTCACCTAAGCAGTCATCAAGTTCTGGATCAAAGCCTAGAGGTGTAGGTGCTGCTATTCGTGGCTTTGGTAAGGCTCTTTCTGGAAAGAGATAATATACTATGACATTGGCAACACGAAAAATATTTGACGCAATACAAAGAGCAAAAAAACTTGAAAATGAAGCAAGAGTTGTTCCTACAACGCCATATCAAGCTGCACAAAGATTACAAGCAGAAAAAGAATTGTTTAATAGTCCTTCAGCTCCTTTGCGCTCTTCAGTGTTAAAAGGTATGGCTATTGGCGGTGCAGGAACTCAGCTTTTAAATTCTGTTAATAAAAACAGTAATGTTTCTCCTGTTGTTTCTGGTGATGATGGTGATGGTGCAAAGGCATCAAAATTACTTCTAAATTTACAGGACGAGAAAGATGCAAAAGATACTGAAGAAAGAAAACATGGTGGTATGATTGCTAAAGGCCAGAATAAATCAAGCAGTTCTTCGCCTAAGCAGTCATCAAGTGCTGGCTCAAAGGGTGTTTTTATGAATAAAAAAAATAAAGTAATTAAAAAATATTTTGGAGGCAGCATGAGGAATGCTCCTTTTGCTGGTGTATCACCACCGCCGGGTGCACCGCCAATTGGGGGTGGTCGCAGACCCTTGCCGATGCCACAAATGATGGGGAAACCAGCTGTAGGAGGCCCCTTGCCGCCACCAATGGCTCCTAGGCCAACAGCTAGGCCAACAGGAATGCCCACAGATAAGATGCTGACCACTAAGCCAGGACCACTAATGGCTCCTAGGCCAACAGCTAGGCCAACAGGAATTCCTAAGGATTATCTCACGATGAACAGCGGACCGACGCCTATTCTAGCCCGCCCTGGGCCAATGATGAGCCGCAAGAAAGGTGGATTAGTAAATGTTAGCTCAAAGCCTAAAGGTGTAGGTGCTGCTACTCGTGGTTTTGGTAAGGCCCTTTCTGGAAAGAGGTAATATAATATGGTTAAAGAACCCTTTGATCCTGAAGGCACAGATTATGATTACAAAAGTGCTGAAGCTGCTGGAATGACTAAAGATTCCACTGGTCACATGGGTTCTGTTGCTAGAGTATCTGATGAAGATAGAGAAAAATATGGTTTAAGAAAAGATTCTTATTTAATGTTAAAAGGTAAGAATCATGATACTTGGGACTTAGCTGTAGAGGCTGAAAAGAATCGTAACTCTACAATACAAAAACATGATAATCGCTACTACTCAGTTCCTAACAAACCAAGAGGTATTAAAGCAGCTATTCGTGGTTGGTAAGATTATCTACTATATACATTAATTAAAAAAGGACACTATGATATGGCTATTCCATCTATTAGAAAAATTAAATCAGCTCATAGTGATTTAACTAATCCTAAATCATCAGTAAAAGATAAGTTAGAAGCTTTAGATGATTTAACCGTTGACCCTACTTCCCCCGAAATGATTGGAGAGATTAGTCCCATTAAACCTATTGTAACACTAAAAAACTCAGGAGGTTTACTAAAGCCTACTTCTCCTCCAACTGATGCAGACATTAATGAGGCACTTGCTATTGCCAAAAGTCCTTCTTATAATGAAAAAGGTAAAAAAGATTTAGAGTATGCTAGAGAAGTATTAAAAAATGCTCCTAAAGAAAAAGTTAAACAACTTAGAAAAGAACTTGGTTCAGATGAGGCTATTAGTCAGGCTTCAGGAGGCAGAGTAGGTTCTCCTATCCATGGTTCTGCTCAACGCGGTTGGGGAAAGGCTGTAAAGGCAAGAAGATAATGGCCCGTCGATCTGGTATCCTTAAAAATACGTTAAATGAAGAAGAAGTAAAAACTCAGAATGAGTTCTCAGATACTCCTGAAGCACAGAATAGACAGGAGATTCTAGCTACTCTTTTAGGGCTTACACCAATAGGCGCAGGTGCTGCTATAGCAGCAAAAACAGCCTCTCTATTACCTAAACTTTATTCGGCATACCGTCCTGGTGTAGCAGCAAAAGGGTCTGATCTTACATTATCTAAAATGAAAAGAGCTATGAGAGGACAAGCTCAGGGAACCGCAGCTATAGAAAGTGTATTTCAGTATCCTAAGGCATATGGAGCTGTTGCAGGTGAGGAAGAAGAAGATACAGCAGATAGTCCTTTAAATATTCCAACAGCACCTAGAAATGTGCCTGGGCTAGATAAAGTTCTTAGAGATCAGGATACAGCAGCTAAATTAAGTCGCCTTAGCCAGTCAGTAAACAGAAAGCACGGTGGTATGATTGCTTTAAAAGACCTAAATAAATCAAGCAGTTCTTCACCTAAGCAGTCATCAAGTGCTGGCTCAAAGCCAAGAGGTGTAGGTGCTGCTACTCGTGGTTTTGGTAAAGCCTTAAAAAAGCAGCGGTAAAGGGAAGAATATGATTACTAGATCAAATATTGGTTTTGAAGTTTCTAAAAGCCCTAAAGTAAAGAAGACTGCTAGTAAACTAGGCTCTGGAGAGCGTTTTAAAGCCCTTACAAAGGGGTTGCGGGCTAAAGGGGTAGAAGACCCTGCCGCACTAGCTGCTTCCATTGGGCGTAAAAAATACGGCTCTGCAAAGATGTCTCAGATGTCCACTGCTGGTAAACGACAGGCCAAATAAAAATATAAGGGAAAGTAGTTTTTTTAAATAATGTCTACGTCTGGAACTTACAACTTTTCACTTGACATTGATGAAGTAATCCAAGAAGCTATGGAGATGATTGGTGGCGAGCAGACTTTGGGACATGATCCTAAGTCTGCTAGACGATCAATTAACTTGTTGCTACAGGATTGGCAGAATAGAGGTGTTCTTCTTTGGACTACGGATACTACAATAGTTTCAGTATCTACTAGTGTTACTGCCTATGCTTTAACATCAAGCACTATTGATACTTTAGAAGTTGTTGTTAATGTAAGTTCAGGAGTAGACATTCAGTTATCTCGTATTAGTATGGAAGAATATGCTATTATTCCTAGAAAGTCACAGACTGGTCGTCCTACTCAGTATGCTATTCGCCGTAGTAGAACTAATCCAGAACTCTTTCTATGGCCTATTCCAGATCAGGATGGCTACTCTTTGAAGATTGAACAGGTCAAGTATATTCAAGATGTTAATAAGTCTGCTGTTCAGATTGCTGATATTTCACGTAGGTTCTATCCTTGTTTAACTGCTGGACTATCTTACTTTATGTCAATAAAGCGGTCTGGTATTGAAGGAGGACGTATTCAATTCTTGAAACAGGAGTATGAAGAGCGTTTAGCTAGAGCTATGGAAGAAGATAGGGAACGGGTTAACTTTAGAATTATTCCAAGATTAAACCTACCATAAAGAGTTATTATGCCAGCAAGTGACAAAAGAGCAATTGCTATATGTGACATCTGTGGGTTTCAGTATCCACATCGTGTTCTTAAATGGAACAGTTATGGTTTACTAGTATGTCCTACTGACTATGAAGGATCAAATGATTTAAAGAACCATCCACAGAATAAGACACCGGATGTAAGAGATGATGAATACATTAAAGACCCAAGACCAAATTTTCCTACTGGGGACAACCAGAGTTGGAATGCTGCATCTTCTCTATGGGAAGATGAAGATGCTTATTGGAATACAATTTAAGGGGAAGTTATGGCTACACTAACCGGAAAAAAGATTGCTAATACTTATCTACAGATGTTACAGGTAGGTAGTGGTAATGTAGGTTTAAGTGCTTCATTACAAACTATTCAAGATGGTAGTGGAGCTAATTCTCCATTACAACTAAGTAGCAGCACTCTGAACATTAATGGGACAATTCAGTTTAATGGCGTAACCCTTACAGCCACTGCATCGACTATTAATACAATGGCTAATTTAACTGGAGTTACAGGTATTGTAGCTGTTAGTGCTAGTAATGTTTATGGTAGAACACTTACTGCTGGTGCTGGTATCTCTATTTCAAATGCTACCGGAACTGAAGGTAATCCGACATTTAGTTTAAATACATCTGGTGTTTCTGCCGGTAGCTATGGTCCAGTTTCTCAATTTCAAGTTAATACTTATGGGCAGGTAGTCAGTGCATCAATCCCTACTAGTGTATCTATTGCCACTGTTCGTTCTGCTGATTTTATTGGTGGTACACTTGCTCTTGATTCTGCTGCTAGTATAACTGGAACTCTACACGTTGTCGGTGGCACAGCCATTGATGGCGTATTAAGTGTAGGGGCTGCGTTTAAAGCAGTAGGTAACATCTCTGGTGCAAGTGGAACATTTACCAACAATGTAAGTGCTGCTGCTTATTATGGCGATGGTAGTAATTTAATTAATTTGCCAACTGCTCCTACTTCAGTAAGCGCCTATACTGTTAATGATCTTTATGTTTTAAACAGAGCATCTTTTGCTGCTGCTGTAAGCGGTACATCTGCTGTATTTACTGGGATTGTCAGTGCATCTTCATACGCTGGTAGCGGTGCTGCTCTAACTGGTGTTAGTGCTACTAATGCAACCAATGCAGTCAATGTAATTGGCGGTATTGTTAGTGCTACTAGTGGAACATTTAGTGGTATAGTAAGTGCTACTTCTTTCTATGGTAGTGGTGCCAATTTAACAGGTATTTCAGCCGCTGCTGCTACATCTGTTGTAACCTTTACTGTAAACCAATTAACTGTAGTAAGTTCTGCTGTATTTACTGGACCAGTAAGTGGTACTTCAGCTATATTTACTGGGATTGTCAGTGCATCTTCATACGCTGGTAGCGGTGCTGCTCTAACTGGTGTTAGTGCTGTGTTTGCAGCATCTGCTACTAATGCATCATTTGCCGTTAGTGCAACCAATGCAACTAACGCTGTATCAGCAACTTTTGCTGCATCTGCTACCAATGCATCTTTTGCCATTAGTGCTACTAATGCAACTAACGCTGTATCAGCAACTTTTGCTGCATCTGCTACCAATGCATCTTTTGCCATTAGTGCTACTAATGCAACTAACGCTGTATCAGCTACCAATGCATCCTTTGCCGTTAGTGCAACCAATGCTACAAATGCAGTCAATGTAATTGGTGGTATTGTTAGTGCTACTACGCTGAGTGCAAGCGGTGCGGCAACCCTGTCCAGCACCCTTGGTGTTACCGGTGCGGCAACCCTTTCCAGCACCCTTGCGGTGACTGGCATAACGACTGTCGCCGCAGGTTCCGCAGCACTTCCTGCCATCATATCTACCACAGGCACAGCCGACACCGGGCTGTGGTTCCCTGCTGCGGATACACTTGCTGCTAGTACGGCTGGCACAGAACGTATGCGTATCAACTCCAGCGGCAACGTCGGCATCGGTAGCTCCGCTATACCTGCCAACGTAAGGACCCAGATTTTAAGTGCAAATCGTCCATTGGCAACAGACGATACTGCTAATTTATTGGTTGGAACGTCTGACAGTGCTGCTGACAACATAGGCGGCAGCATTGGGTTCCAGCATAACAGCACTAGCGGAGCAATGATCGCAGCCATTAAAGCTGGTAGAGCAAGTGGCACAACGAACGGCGGCTATTTGACGTTTGCAACACGAACAGACGCTGCATTTGCAACAGAACGCATGCGTATCGACTCCAGTGGCAACGTCGGCATCGGGACGTCGGCACCAACGGTTGCCCTGCAAGTGGCGGGCGCTCTTACAGTGTCTGGAGCAACCACCTTATCTACAGCCCTGGGTGTTGCTAGTGGCGGCACTGGGCTAACGAGCATCCCGCACACTGTCCAAGTGTTCAGCAGCGGCTCGGGGACCTACACACTCCCGGCCAACTGCAAGGCGATTTGGGTGCGATGCGTTGGCGGCGGCGGTGGTGGCGGTGCCACAGGCACTTCGCCCGCCGCCGCAACGGCGGGAGGCAATACGACATTCGGGACGGCGTTTTTGACGGCGAATGGTGGTGGTCTGGGTGGCGTTACAGCAAATGATAGCGGCGCTGGCGGCACAGCCACTGGCGGCGACATAAACGGGACAGGTGGTAAGGGGCAACTAGGCGGCACGGCGGGCGGTGGAACATATCCCATGTCAGGTTTTGGCGGATCATCGCAATATGGTCGCGGCGGTCCTCAAGCGTATTTCGGCGCTGCCGGGTTTGGGGGACAGGGTTACGGCGCGGCAGGCAGCGGTGGCGGTCAGAACGCAACCGCTAACGGCGCTTCCGGCGGCGGCGGCGGTGGCTATACCGAAAAGCTCATCAACGCGCCTTCCGCGACTTATGCCTATGCCGTTGGCGCTCTTGGTGCCGCTGGCGGTGCTGGCACTGGCGGTCTTGCGGGCGGTGCCGGAACGGCTGGCTTGGTTATTGTTGAAGAATATTACGTTTAAGGAGCTATGGAAAATGGACCGCTACGCAATTATTGACGGCTCAGACGTTATCAACGTGATCGAGTATGACGCGCAACCAAGCAACCCGCCTCCTGGGTTTGATGCTCAGATTGTTGCGGTCAAAAGCAACACGGCTAATCCAGGCTGGCGCTATGAAAGCGGTGCGTTTGTGGACACATCGCCTCCAGCAATTCCCGCGCCGCCGATGGTAACTCTTGCCGACATGATACTCTCGAATCCAACTGAATTGGCAAAACTGAAGGCCGCATTAGGGTTGCCGAGATGATCTGGCTGGCAGTGTGGTGGGACAAGTAAGGACTACTTTTGTTCTGTTTCTACTTCTAGCAAGTTGCTCAACGTCACCACCAGTTGTCAATGAAAGCAGATATCTAACATTAGAGGAAGATCAATGGGTGCGTGAGGTTTGTGAGCCTAAAGGTTGCATTGTAGTTCCTTCTCCACTGATGGACATGATTCTTAGATCGTTACCGAAGCAGCGTGGCGCATAGCGCCTCAAAAGACTAATAGATATATAAAGAGAAAAATAAAATAAAGGATTTAATTAAACCATGGCAAGCACTTACACAGACCGTCTAAGATTAGAACTTCAAGGGAATGGGGAGAATCCTAACTCTTGGGGAGCAATCTTAAATCAGAACACTATTGATCTATTAGATACTGCTGTAGCTGGTTATCAGATTGTGTCTGTAAGTAGTGTTGGTGTAAGCCTTACTACCCAAAATGGTTCAGCAGATACTTCAAGAAGTTTTGGTCTTCGATTTGATGGAACACTAACGGCAGCAGTAACAGTTACTATTCCACAAAAAGAAAAGATTTATTTCTTATATAATAACACTTCTGGGTCTTTTGGTATTACAGTAAAGACTCCAAGTGGAACGGCTGTATCTGTTGTAGATAGTGGTTCTGGCATGATGGTAGCTTGTGACAGTATTAATATTAATAAATTTGGTGGTGTTGAGACAGACATCTCTGTTAACTCAATTACTGCAAGTATTGGAACTTTTAATAGAGTAGTTACTTCTACTGTAAGTGCTACATCTGCTGTATTTAGTGGTATTGTGAGTGCTGCTTCATACGCTGGTAGTGGTGCTGCTTTAACCAATGTTAGTGCTGTCTTTGCAGCATCTGCTACTAATGCATCCTTTGCCATCAGTGCAACCAATGCAACTTTTGCAACATCTGCAACCAATGCATCATTTGCCGTTAGTGCTACTAATGCTACTAATTTAACAGGATCAGTGCCTGTACCCGCTCTAGGAGCTGTTGGTGCAGTAGGCTTATTTCGTGTTATAGGAAATGCTGCTTATGCTCCAGGAGCAACTATTGCTGGTAGCAATTTAAGATATACTGGATTTTACGCTTCATCAGCTAACACTGCTAGAATAAATACTACAGGAACAACTACACCATCTGGAACATGGATGTCATTAAGTGATATTCCAGCTACAACCTGTTGTGATGATTATGGAACTGGTATTTTTATTAGAACAGTTTAATAAGAGGATATTATGAATATAGAAAAAGTTACTAATTTAATATTTTCTTCAGAAGATAGATCAAGGATAGATTGTATTTTGAAGTTGTATGGTCACGATGCAGTTCCATTTACTGCAAGTAGTAATGACGTAGAGAAAAATGGGATTATACTACATGGTAAAATTTTGAATGGAATGTATGGGTCTATTGCTCCTTATGTTCCGCTGCCCCCAATTGGCAGCAAGATTGTTCAAGCACCCCCAGATGTCATTGCTTAGTTCTATTATTGAAGTAGGAGATCTTAAAGGAATTTGCTACGATTTTGAAGATGTAGGAGATATCCTTAATATGCATGAACATACAGAAGAAAATATACATATTTCTATTGTCTCTCGTGGTTCATTTATAGCAAAAGGTATTGGATGGGAAATACCATTAATTCTTGGTCGTATTTATGACTGGAAGCCATATCAAGCCCATGAGTTTATTGCTGTAGAACCTAATAGTAGAGTAATAAATATTCAGAAGAATATAAAGATAAAGGAAAGAAAGTAAATAAGTGCCGAGTAGTAGTTCAAAGTTAATTAAACTAGTATTCAAGCCTGGGTTCCATCGGGAATCCACTGAGTATGCTGAAGAAGGTAAATGGTATAATGGTGATAAAGTTCGCTTTAGAGCCGGTATGCCAGAGAACATGCGTGGATATAATAAATTTTTAGCAGCTCCTCTACTAGGCACAGCTAGAGACTTATTAAGTTGGATAAATAATGACACAGAGAAGCTACTAAGTAGTGGCACAGAACAGCGTCTATATCTTACAGAAAATGACTATAGTTACGATATTACTCCTATTATTCAGACAGTATCTATTGATGCTGGTGTATCGGGAGCAGGTAACTTTAATACTAGTGTAGGGTCTTCTCAGATCAATGTCAGCTTAACCAATTCTGGTGTTAGTGTTGGTGATTGGTTAACATTTAGTAATGCTTCTTTGAATGGTTTTACATTAGGAACTAACTTTGCTGTTTCAGCTTTTGGTGGTCCTACATATAGAGTAACAAGTATTGATGGTTTAAATAGCTTCTACTTTGGTGTTAGTGTTCTAGCTTCTTCTACAGTTCTTAATTCTGGTCATGCAGTCATGGGTAGGTTATTAACAACACAGCAAACTAACAGTATCCAAGGTCTTGGCTTTGGTGCTAGTTTTTATAATGCTGGTGTATCCACTACTGGAATGAGAGCATGGAACGTAGCAGCCTCATCTTCAGGATTTACCTTTCAGGCTAATCAATGGAGTTTAGACAACTGGGGCGAAGACCTCTTAGCAGTTCGTAGAGGTAGTCAGCTATTCTATTGGGATGCTGATGCTAGTGTAACTCCTCAAAGAGCTATTATTGTTAGTTCATCACCTTCAATTATTGACGCTATTGTAGTATCTCCTAATGATCGTCATGTATTTGCACTAGGAACAACTGAATTTGGAAC